>OCVV011361749.1_pt1 | contig 48099 bp, 69 predicted proteins | sample 1539721 | NCBI WGS metagenome assembly OCVV01 (sample SAMN02144230, study PRJEB22623) | gut metagenome | biome: sheep rumen | host: Ovis aries | place: New Zealand | reverse complement strand
CGAGCCGAATCCATGTATGCCCAATTACAGGAAACGATACCCTCCGAACACGCGTGGGGCGGGGTACGCTTGCAGGGTCACCGGGGCCGGTGCGACTGGCCTCTCGCCGGCCCCTGGTGCGCATCTTTTTTCGCCCCTTTTCACCCTACTTCCGCGGAGTTTCGCCATGGCGCGCGAGTTTTCGAGGGCCTTCTACCACTCAAAGGCGTGGAAGGCCACCCGCGCGGCCTACATCCGCAGCGTGCACGGCCTCTGCGAGCGCTGCCTGCGCCGCGGACGCTACCGCAGGGGCGAGATCGTGCACCACAAGGTGCATCTGACGCCCGAGAACATCAACGACCCGTCCGTGACGCTGTCGTTCGACAACCTCGAGTACGTGTGCCGCGACTGCCACGCCGCCGAGCACCCGGAGATCTACGGCACGCCTCGGCCCGAGCCCAGATACGCGTTCGACGCCGACGGCAACATACTCCCGCTGTGAGGAGGGCCCTTTGGCCGAGCAGGACATCCGCAAGAAGACAGACGCGCTGTACAAGAAGATCGCCCCGGTGCTGTCCGGCCTCAAGGGCGGCCAGAAGACGATGACCGAGGGCATGCTGCGCAACTGGTGCTGGTACCGCTGCCACGTCGACGAGCTCACCGAGCAGATCGACTCCGAGGGCGTGATCGTGATGATGCCCAGCGGCGACAAGCCCAACCCGGCCAACCAGCCGCTGCACCAGTACACCCAGCGCATGGGCGACCTCTACTCGAAGATCATGAAGGCGCTGCACGACGTCGGCGAGACAAAGGCGGCCGACGAGCTGGCCGCGTTCGTGAGGTAGCATGCCGCGGCGCGTCTCGGACCTCGAGCGCTACTGCCGGCTCGTCGGCAAGGGCGAGATAACCGCCGGCGAGAAGGTCAAGAAGCTGTGCGCGTGGCTCCTCAAGGAGATGCGCCGCAAGGACACCCGCTGGAAGTTCGACATACGCAAGGCCGAGAAGCCCGTCCAGTTCATCGAGCGGTTCTGCAAGGTGCCCTCCGGGCGCCTCGGCCGGCCGCTCGAGCTCGAGCTGTTCCAGAAGGCGTGGATAGAGTCGATATTCGGCTTCGTCGACCGCGAGACGGGCCTGAGGCGCTTCACCGAGGCGCTGATCGAGGTCGGCCGAAAGAACGGCAAGACAAGCCTCGCCTCGGCAATCGAGCTCTACATGGCCACGGCCGACGGCGAGGGCGCGCCGCAGATCTACAACGCGGCCAACAAGCTCGACCAGGCCGAGCTCGGCTACAACGCCGCCCTCAAGATGGTGAGGCAGTCGCCCGAGCTGGCCAAGCACCTGCACAAGTCCGCCGACCGCCTCAACTGCGACCTCAACATGGGGTTCATCAAGCCGATGGCCTCCAACTCGAGCACCCTCGACGGCCTCGACGTGCACCTCGCCGTGATCGACGAGATCCACGCGGCCAAGACCCGCGAGATCCTCGACCTCATGATCCAGGGCACGGCCGCCCGCGAGCAGCCGCTGATCCTCGAGATCACGACCAACGGCTTCGTGCGCGACGCCGTCTTCGACTCGCAGTACGAGAGGGCCTCGCGCTGGCTAGACGGCGAGATCGAGGACGAGCGCTTCATCGCGTGGATATACGAGCTCGACGACCGCTCCGAGTGGGAGGACGAGGAGTGCTGGGTCAAGGCCAACCCCGGCCTCGGCACCATCAAGAGCCTCGAGTACATGCGCACGCAGGTCGCCCGCGCCCACGACGACCCGACCTACCTGCCGACGGTCCTCACCAAGGACTTCAACCTGCCGGAGAACAGCTCCGTCGCGTGGCTGTCCTACTCCGAGGCCGTCAACACCACGACCTACGACCTGCGCGAGATGGGGTTCCGGTACGGCATCGTGGGCTTCGACGCGGCCGACACCGTCGACCTGACGGCCGCCCAGATGCTGATGATGCGCCCCGACGACCCGCACATCTACGAGCACGGCATGTACTGGCTCCCCGAGGACGTGCTGTCCGGCACGCTGGGCGACGGATTCACCAACGACCGCGACTCGGTCCCCTACGCCGCGTGGATGGCCCGCGGGCTCATGAGGGCGTTCCCCGGCAACAAGGTCGACAAGCGAGTGCTCATAGAGTTCATCCTCGAGATGAGGGACGTGTACGACGTGTACACCTACGCCGTGTGCTTCGACCCGTGGCACATGGACGACTCCATACGCCGCGACCTCGCCAACCTCGTGGGCGAGTCGCGCGTGATACCCGTGCGCCAGGGCGCGCTGACGCTGTCCCAGCCCATGAAGGCGATACGCGCCGACTACCGGGGCGGGGTCATCGTCGACAACCACAACCCGGTCAACGAGTTCTGCCGCATGAACGTGGCCATCCGCACGGACATCAACGGCAACATCCAGCCGGACAAGAAGAAGAACGACCCGCGCAACCGCATCGACGGCTTCATGGCCGAGCTAGACGCCTACGTGGGCCTCATGAACCTGCGCGATGACTACCTGACATACGTGTGACGAATTACAGGATCTGAGATATTCCCAAAACGAATGAATGAGTTTACGTTCCGGGCATGGGACTCATAGAGAAGATCTTCGGCAAGCTGAATACGAAGAGGGCCGAGACGCCGGCGACGGGCTTCCGCACGTTCACCGACACCGCCCCCATGTTCACCTCCTACACCGGCAGGCTGTGGGAGCAGGAGCTGACGCGCGCCGCCATCGAGCGGTTCGGCACCGCCTGCTCCAAGCTCAAGCCCGAGCTCGTGGGCGAGAGCAAGCCATCCGTGCGCCGGGTCGTGGACACGTGGCCCAACGAGTTCATGACGTGGCCCGTGTTCCTCAAGCGCCTCGCCGCCATCTACGACGCCGACGGCACGGCCTTCGTCGTGCCCGTGCTGGCCGCCGACGGCGAGACCGTGCGCGGGTTCTGGCCCGTGCGCTGCGAGTACGCCGAGATCGTCGACTACCGCGGCGAGCCGTGGGTCCGCTTCCACCACGCGGCGGCCGAGACCAGCGCCATGGAGCTGTCCAAGACCTGCATCCTGTCCAAGCTGCAGATCGACTCCGACTTCTTCGGCGAGCCCAACTGCATCGGCAACACCATGCAGCTCATCCACGCCCAGGACCAGGCGCAGGAGAGCGCCATCCAGAACGGCGCCAAGGTGCGGTTCATCGGCAAGCTCAACGGCATGGTGCGCGAGGAGGACATGAAGGAGAAGCGCAAGCGCTTCGTCGAGGACAACCTGCGCGCCGACAACGAGGGCGGCCTGATGCTCTACGACACCACCTTCGACGACATCCGGCAGGTGGAGCCCCAGTCCTACGTCATGTCCTCCGAGGAGATGCAGCGCATCCAGGACAACGTCTGCAACTACTTCGGCTGCTCGATGCCGATCCTGCAGAACAGCTACACCGAGGACCAGTGGGGCGCGTGGTACGAGGGCAAGATCGAGCCCTTCGCCATCCAGCTCGGCGAGGGCCTCACGCGCATCTGCTTCTCGCAGCGCGAGCGCCGCAGCAACCACCTGACCTTCTCGTCCAGCCGCCTCGAGTACGCCTCCAACCCCTCCAAGCGAAACATGGTCCGCGACATGGTGGACCGAGGGATCATGAGCCTCGACGAGGCCCGCGAGGTGCTGCAGCTCCCGCGCATCGAGGGCGGGGACGTGCGCGTCATCCGAGGCGAGTACGTCAACGCGGCGGCCGTCTCGAGCCTCGCCGCCTCCATCGACGGCGGCGGCAAGCTCCCCATGAACGTCCACGACGGAGAGCGCGACCTGGGCGGCAACGACAAGATCTACCAGGACTCCGACGGACACAACGTCGACGACTTCGACGAGTAGGGGGCAGAGATGCCAGTTGTAGAGGGACGCCAGTACCGCTCTTTCAGCGCGGAGAACCTGAGCGCAAAGACAGACGAGAGCGACAGCTACATCGTGGAGGGCTACGCCACCACGTTCGACGACGCCTACGACATGGGCTGGGGATGGTCCGAGAAGATCGACCGCCACGCCCTCGACGGCGCCGACCTGTCAGACGTGATCTTCCAGTACGACCACAGCGGCATGGTCATGGCCCGCAACCGCAACGGCTCGCTGGCCTTCCTGCCGGACGACCACGGCCTGTACGTGAGGGCCGACCTGGGCGGCACCCGCGAGGGCCGCGACCTGCACGAGGCCATCAAGGCCGGGCTCGTGGACCGCATGAGCTGGGCCTTCATGGTCGACCCCGAGGACGGCTGGGAGTACGACCGCGACTCCAAGACGTCCATCGTCAAGCGCATCACCAAGGTCTACGACGTGAGCGCGGTCTCAATTCCCGCCAACGACGGGACCGAGATAAAGGCGCGTTCCTACCTCGACGGAGTGATCGAGGCGGAGCGGCTGGAGCAGTCGCTGCGCCAGAAGAGGCGTGACACGGCCATGGCGGCCGCCCGCCTGAGACTCTACCGATTGGAGTAGGAAATGAAGCTCAAGAACCGCCTGGGCGCGGCCGAGTACCGCGCCCTCGACGCCGACGAGCTCGAGCAGCGCCGCGCGCTGATCCTCGACGCCGCCGACAACCCCGACGAGGACGAGGACGTGGAGGCCGTCGAGGCCGAGTCCCGCGCCTGCGCCGAGGAGTACGAGCGCCGCAACCGCCACGCCGCCCTGCGCGGCGCCGCGCTGGCAAGCGTGGCCGCCGGCAAGGGCGAGGCCCGCGGCGCCGTCTGGGGCAGCAAGCAGGCCGCCGAGCCCGCCGAGCCCACCGACCCGACCGACACCGAGCAGTACCGCAGCGCCTTCATGCGCTACGCCCAGGGCAAGATCGACCTCGTGCAGTTCCGCGAGCTCACGCCCGAGACCGTCGACGGCACCTACACCGACGTGGCCGACTTCTCCGCGACGCACTCCGACTACGTGGCGATCCCCTCGACCATGGGCCGCGAGATCATCCGCAAGCTCGACGAGTACGGCAACATCTACCCGCTCGTGCGCAAGATGAGCGTCAAGGGCGGCCTGTGGTTCCGCATCAAGGACCTCGAGCTCGAGGCAGCGTGGATCACCGACAAGCAGGTCACGCCCTACCAGGAGGACGTGGACGGCGACTCCATCTCGTTCTCCTACTACCAGCTCGAGTGCCGCTTCGCCCAGACCCTGCTGGCCAACGCCGTCACGTGGGACGACTTCCAGTCCATGTACGTCGAGGCCGTCGCCAAGGCCATGGTCAAGAGCATCGAGCAGGCCATCGTGCGCGGCTCGGGCAACGGCCAGCCCCTCGGCATCACCGTCGACCCGCGCGTCGTGGGCGGCACCGGCGTGACTCCCCTGGCCACCGTCATCGAGGTCACCGCTGCCGACGTCGACGACTGGAAGTTCTGGCACAAGCTGCCCTACAAGATGCCCCGCAAGTACCGCTCGCTGGGCACCTGGATCATGGGCGACACCACCTGGGGCGCCCACATCGACCTGCTCGAGGACGACAACCACTCGCCCATCGGCAAGTACTCCGGCGTCAACGACGAGGAGCAGCTGTCCATCATGCACCGCCGCGTCGAGCTGGTCGAGGACGCCATCCTGCCCGGCTTCGACGAGGCCAAGGTGGGCGAGGTGTTCGCCATCTACGGCGACCTGTCCAACTACGTCATCAACACTCAGCCCGGCATGCCCCTGTCCACCGTCCAGTGGGTCGACCACGAGACCAACCAGCGCAAGATCAAGAGCCTCGTGGCCATGGACGGCAAGGTGCTCGACCCCTACGGCTTCGTCATCCTCAAGAAGAAGGCGAGCGCCTAATGAGGGCCGAGGTCCTGCACCCGTTCTACGACATGCAGGAGCGCCGCGACCGCGCGGCCGGCGAGGTGTTCGAGGCGACCGAGGAGCGCTTCTCCGAGATCGCCTCGGCGCTGCCCGACTTCGTTCGCGCGCTGCCCGAGGAGCCCGCGCCCGCCGAGGCGCCCGCCCCCAAGGCCGCGCCCGCGCGCCGCAGGGCTAAGGCGGCTGAGTAGCGATGGCCGTGGCGCTCTCCGAGACCCTGCTCGAGGACGTGAAGCTGGCCCTGAGGCTCGGCTCCGCGGCCTACGACGCCGAGGTGTCCATGCTCATAGACGCCGCCTGCGAGGACATGTGCCGCGTGGGCGTCGACGAGGCCTACCTCGCCGAGGCCGGGCCCAGGGTGCGCCACGCCGTCATCTGCTACTGCAAGGCGTCGTTCGGCTACGACAACGCGGAGGCCGCCCGCTTCGGCGACTCCTACCGCCAGATCGTCATCGACATGCTCCACAGCGGCCACAACACGGCCGCGCAGGCGGGTGACGGCGAGTGAGGTACGGCGCCGTGATCACCCTGCGGGGCGTGGAGGTGCACGTGGGCGACGACGGGGTCCCCAAGCAGGTGCACGTGGACCAGCCGTGCTTCGCCAACCCGTTCTCCATGGGCGCCTCGGCCTACGCGGCCGCCCGCGCGGCCGGCCTGCACGCCGACGCGCAGTTCCAGGTCAGATCGTGCGACTACGCCGGCCAGCAGTCCGTGCTGGCCGACGGGGTCGCCTACGACGTGGAGCGCGTGGAGGACACCGGCGAGTTCACCGTGCTCACGCTGGCGCGCCGGCTGGGCTCCGACGACGAGGAGGGCTGACGATGGCAGAGGTGACCCCGGACGGGTTCTCCGCGGCGCTCGACGGCATCCTCGCCGGCGTGGTCAAGTCCATCGACGCCGACGCCGACAAGCCCGTGCGCAAGGCGTGCAAGAAGGCGAGCAGGCAGGTCAAGCGCTACGCGGCGCAGGTCCTGCGGCCTAGGTCCGACCCCAGGTACGAGCGAGGCTTCACCTACCGCGTAACGCGCGACCACGCGGGCGCGACCGGCGAGGTGGGCAACAGGGACCTCCCCGGCCTCGTCCACCTGCTCGAGAAGGGCCACGCACGCACGGGAGGCGGCCGCGTCGCCGGCAGGCCCCACGTCGACCCGGCCTACCGGGACGGCGCCGAGGTGCTGCAGCGCGAGGCCGAGGCCATCGTCGACCGGGCCCTGCGATGAGCCGGGCCGACGTCGTGGCGGCCGTGAGGGCCGCCGGCATCCCCGTCGTGCACATGGCGTGGCCCAAGGGCTCCGCGCCCAGGCTACCGTGGGCCGCCTACTACCTCGACGACCAGGACGGCATGTACGCCGACGACGAGGTGTGGGCGGCCGTGGAGCGATGGGTCGTGGAGCTCTACGAGCGCGAGCCCGACGAGGACCTCGAGGCGCTCCTCGAGTCCTCGATATCCGAGGCCTTCGGGCCTTTCGACAAGTCAGAGACCTGGGTGGAGTCCGAGGGCTGCACCCAGACAACGTACAGATTCACTCAGACAGAGATAGGAGAATGACATGGGCAAGGTAGTTTTCGGCCTCAAGAACGCCCACTACGCGCTCACCACCGAAGAGGGCTACGCCAAGCCGGTCAGCATCCCCGGCTCGGTGAGCATGTCGCTGTCCGTCGAGGGCGAGACCAGCGTCTTCTGGGCGGACGACATCAAGTACGCCGTGTTCGACAACAACGGCGGCTACACCGGCGACTACGAGATGGCGTGGGCCGACGCGCAGATGCTGATCGACCTGCTGGGCTGGGAGAGGGGCTCCAAGGGCGAGCTGCTCGAGTTCGCCGACGCGCAGCCCAAGACCTGCGCCCTTCTCTACGAGGTGAGCTCCAACGTCGCCGCCGAGCGCTTCTGCTTCTACAGCGTGACGTTCGGCCGCCCCGACCTCAACGCCAACACCAAGAACGAGTCCACCACGCCCGACACCGTGAGCTTCCCCATCACGATCACCTCGCACGAGATCGAGTGGGGCGACGACAAGCGCGACCTCGTCAAGGCCAGCATCGAGAAGAAGGAGGCCACCACCGCGGCCTTCAACTCGTGGTTCGACGCCGTGACCATCCCGACCAAGCCCAGCGCCTAAGAGGGGGCCTGAGCCATGAGGATCAAGATCGGCGACGAGGAGCGCGAGGCCATCGCCAGCGCCAAGACGCTCATGATCTACGAGCAGGAGTTCGGCGGGGACCTCATCCAGGACCTCTACGGCCGCGCCGTCATCCACAGGCCGGAGGACGACGAGGACGTGCTCCTGGTGCTCGACTACACAGCCACGAACTGGACGGCCGCCCTCAAGGCGCTGTGGGCGTGCCTGCGCACGGCCGACGACTCGGTCGTCCCGTTCAAGGAGTGGGTCGAGGCGCTGCCGGACGTCAACCTCATGGAGGTGACCGGCGCATTGTACCCCGAGGTGCAGCGCCGCCTCTTTCGAGCCGTGGACGGTGAGGAGAAGGCCCAGGAGTAGGGGCGCCAAGGGGGGCCGCGACACGCGGCTCCCCTACACGTCCGCCTACGTGAGCGCCCTGCAGATGGGCCTCACCAGCGAGGACCTGCGGACGATGCCGTGGCGCCAGCTCGTCTACATGCTCGACGAGTGGGACGACATGAACACGCCCGAGAAGGACCGCGTGCGCTGGGCGACGCAGGAGGACATCGACAAGTTCCTGAGATAGGTGGGGGTGAGCCGCCATGGGCGAGGCGTTCAGAGGCCTCACGATAAAGTTCGGGGCAGACGCGTCGCAGCTCGACTCGACGCTCTCGGCCATGAGCAGGTCCGTGAGGAGCACGGAGGGGCACCTCCGCAACCTCCAGAAGGCCATGAGGCTGGACCCGTCGTCCATGGCGGCGCTCTCCCAGCACCTCAAGGAGTCGCAGCACAAGATCGACGACCTCGCCGGCAAGGCGACGCTGCTCGGCGAGAAGATCCGGCGCATCGAGGGCGACAGGGAGTTCCGGGCCATGGCGGCCGAGACCTCCAACTTCGCCGCCAAGGCAGCGGACGCGCAGGTGGCGCTGGCCCGCGTCGAGCACGAGATGGCATCCCTCAACGACGAGTTCATCAAGTACCGCGAGGCAAACGACTCCACGTGGAGTGCCGCCAAGCGCACGCGCGAGCAGGCGACCGCCGAGGCGCGCGAGTTCGCCGCGATGCACACGGCCGTCAACGACAAGCTGTTCGAGCAGCTCACCTCGTACAAGATGCTCGACCAGCAGATGCACAGGTACCTGACCACGCTCAGCGCGGCCAACAAGGGCATGGACTGGCAGAAGCAGCGCTCCGAGCTGCAGGCCGTCGTGGCCGAGGAGGCCAAGCTGATCAAGGAGACCCAGCGCCTCGCCTACGAGCAGGGCGCGGGCTCGCGCAGCGCGCAGGCCGTCTACGCCTCCAAGAAGGCCCTCGAGGCGACCGGGCAAGCCGCCAAGGCCCTCGACGCCGAGCTGCGCGGCGTGAACGACGCGCTGTCAAACATCGGCCGCGACAAGGGCCTCCAGAAGACCAAGATCAACATCATCATCGAGCAGGCCAAGGTGGCCCAAGTCCGCGTGGGCGAGCTCAAGGCCGCGATGTCGCGCCTCGAGACCGCCGGCGCCAGCACGGCAGGCAAGTCGATGATGCAGCTGCAGGAGGAGACGCGCAAGGCCGCCGACGAGGCCGACCGCCTCGCCAAGAAGCAGGCCGAGCTCGCCGCGGAGGCGCGCGTGGCCGAGCAGGAGCTGGCCCGCGTCAAGGCGGACGCCGCCCTCGACCCCAACGTGAGCACGGCGCAGTACGTCGTGCAGCTCGGCCGCGCCGAGAGGGCCCTCAAGGCCGTGAGGGTCGAGGCGAAGGCCGCTAGCGCCGCCCTCGACACCGCGCGCTCCAACGAGGAGCTGCGCCGGATGCAGACCGAGCTCAAGCAGACGGAGGCGGCCGCCAGGAGCCTCAGGAGCCAGCTCACCGGGGCAACGGGCCTCAACACGTCGAGCCTTCGCTCGCTGGGCGTGTCCATGAGCGCCACGATCACGCCGGCCGTCATGATCGCCGGCTCCACCGCCATCCAGGCGGCCGAGGACATCGACTCGGCCTTCCGCGACATGAAGAAGACCGTCGACGGCACCGAGGAGCAGTTCCAGCGCCTGCGCGACGCGGCCATCGAGTACTCCAAGGTGCACGTGACCAGCGCCGACACCATCCTCGAGATCCAGGCCATGGGCGGCCAGCTCGGCATCGCCGTGGAGGACCTCGAGGCGTTCGCAACGACCGTCTCCAACCTCGACATCGCCACCAACATGGACGCCGACACCATCGCCGTCAGCCTCGGCAAGCTGGGATCGGTGCTCGGCCTCACCGCAGACGAGTACGACAACTTCGGCGACGCGCTCGTGCGCCTCGGCAACAACATGCCGGCGCTCGAGGGCGACGTCATGAACATCACCACGCGCTGGGCGGGCATGGGCAAGATCGTCGGCATGAGCGCCGACCAGATCCTCGCGTGGTCGACGGCCGCCACGGCCACGGGCCAGAAGGCGGAGGCCGCGGGCTCGGCCATGCAGCGCATGGTCTCCAACATCGAGACGGCCGTCACCGCCGGCGGCAAGAAGCTCGACGAGTACGCCCGCGTGGCCGGCATGACCAGCGAGCAGTTCCGCGACCTCTTCCACGAGGACGCGAGCACCGCCATGTACGCGTTCATCCGCGGCCTCGGCGAGATGCAGAAGTCCGGCGCCTCCGTCAACCAGGAGCTCGCCAAGCTGGGCATCGCCAACGTCCGCGACAAGCAGCTCATGGAGGGCCTCGCCCAGCAGATGGCCAACGCCGGCGACGGCGCGAGCATCCTGTCCGAGTCGCTGCAGATGAGCCGCGACGCGTTCAACGGCATCTCCGACGCGTGGGGCGCGGCAGGCGACGCGGCGCGCGAGGCCGAGAAGAAGTCCGAGGGCTTCTCTGGCACGCTGGGCAAGCTGCGCAACACCGCGGCCGCCCTGGGCGACACCGTGGGGCAGGCGCTCGTCCCCGACATGGAGTGGCTGTCCGGCATCCTCAACAGCCTCGAGAGCATCATCCGCTCCATGACCCCGGAGACCCAGCAGCTCCTCGTGCATCTCGCCGCAGGCCTCGCGCTCGCGGGCCCGGCGCTCAACTTCCTGTCCTCCGCGTGGCGCGTGGTCAAGAGCCTGGGCGGGGGCCTCGGCACGCTGGTCACGGCCATGAAGGCGGGCACCAAGGCGGCGGGAGGCCTGCGCGCCGTGTTCGCCGCGATGGGCGGCCCGGTGAAGCTCGTGGCCACGATCCTCGCCGGCATCGCGCTCCCGGCAGTCGCGGACTTCGTCAAGCAGACCGCCGACGCGGCCGCCAGGGCCGAGCGCCAGCAGGCCGCCATGTCGGCCGCCGCGACCGCGGCCGAGGGCTACGCCGGCGCGCTGCGCCGCGTGGGCGACGCGCAGGCGACCGTGGCGCAGGACGGCGGCGGCATCGTCGCCACGGCCGACGAGGTGATGGGGAGGCTGCAGGAGCGCGCCGAGGCCATCACCGGCATCTACGAGGAGGCCGCGAGGGGCGTCATCGGCGCCGACGCGCGCGGCAGCGTCGCGCAGGGCTACCTCGACGTCATGAACGAGCTGGCCGGGCACGTCGACGGCAACTCCGAGAAGATGTCCCGCCTCAAGGCGGCCGTCGACGGCTACAACGCCGTCACCGGCGCGAGCGTCACCATCACCGACCAATACTCCGGGGCCCTATCGGACACCGAGGAGTCCATGTACGGGCTCATCGAGGCTATGAAGGCCAGGGCGAAGGTGCAGGCCTACCAGGGCATGCTCACCGGGCTCTACGGCGAGAAGGTCAAGATCCAGGCCGAGGCCGACGAGGCCTACGAGGCGTGGCGGACGGCGCAGAACGAGCTCACCGACAAGATCTCGAGGGCTGTGCGCGAGGACCGCGAGAAGCACAAGCAGGACTTCGAGCTGGCGGCCTACGAGGCCACCGGGACGACGGACACGACTGACCCCGACTACATCAGGGAGTACAACGCGGCCATGGACGCGCGCGCGCGCGTCGTCGCGGCCACGTTTAGCGAGGAGCAGGCGGCCGTCGACGGCCTAAAGGACACCTACGAGGGCTACGGCGACACCATGCAGGGCGTCGACGACACCATCGACCGCACCGTCGCCGCCATGGAGGCCGAGGGCGTGGCCGTCGACGAGGCCACTGGCCAGGTCAGCGGCGCGACGCAGGAGATGCAGACCTACGTCGAGTCGATGCTGGGCGCCTCCGACGGCATGGAGGAGGGCGCGATCAGCGCCGAGGCCGTGGCCCAGTCCCTCGAGGACGTGGGCGTGGTCCTCGCCAACCTCAAGGACCTCGACACCGACACGCAGCTGGCCTTCATCGAGGCGCTCGCCGAGAACGGCGGCGACGTGGAGGCCGCGTGCGAGGAGATCGGCATCTCGCTCTCCGACCTGGGCGTGGAGGCCGAGGCGGCCTTCGAGCGCATGGGCCGCGGCACGGTCCACTTCGAGGACCTCGCGGCCGCCCTGCTCGAGGTGTCCGAGCGGGCCCCCGACACCACGGGCGCCGTGCAGGAGGCGTTCGACGCCTTCGAGGCCGGCGAGATCAGCGCCGAGGAGTGCGCCGAGGCCATCGAGACCGCGCTCAACGACGCCGGCATCGCCGTCGAGAACCTCACGCCCGAGATGGTCGCCATGGCCTACGCCAGCGAGGAGAGCGCCGAGGGCGTGGTCGCCGCGTTCCAGGCCGTCGCCGACGCGGCCGAGCAGGCCAAGATCGAGGCGGAGCAGCTCGACAAGGCCCGCGAGACGGTCAAGGGCTTCGCGGAGTCCATGGACAAGATCACCGATGCCTCACCGGCGCTGCGCCGCGCCCTCGCGGGCGCCGGCGTGGACGCCCACGAGCTCGGCTGGCTCCTCGAGAGCGCCGGGCTCGCCGTCGAGGACTTCGGCGAGACGTGGGAGCGCGTGTCCGGCATCACCAGCCTCACGTCCCCGTTCGAGTGGAAGCAGCGCGGCGAGGCCACGACCACGTCCTCCATCCGCGAGAACCTCGAGGGCCAGCTCAACGCGGCGCGCCTCTACGAGAAGGCCATGACGAGCCTGTACTCGCAGGTCGCCGACGCTGCCGACCTCGCCTACGTCGACGCGCTCGGGCAGCTGTCCATGGAGGACCTGCTCACCGTGCTTTGGCAGGCGGGCATGGACGAGAACGGCAACGTGGAGCTGCCCGACGTGGAGCTGCACGCCAACGCCCAGCTGTTCGCCGACGTGAACGACGCGGAGGCGCAGGCATCGCTCAACATCACCCTCTCGAGGCTGCAGCAGTACCTCGACCAGGGCATGGAGGACTCCCGCTTCCACTACGACCAGGAGCTGAAGCAGTTCACCGTGGTCACCGAGGACGGCTACACGGCGATCATCACCGGCCTCGAGATGCTCAACGGCCAGGTTGTCGCCACGCTCGACGACGGCTCCACGCAGGTCATCGCCGAGGCCGGCGAGATCCCGCAGGACGTGGCCGACGGCATCGAGGCCAACGCAGACAAGGCGGCAGACGGCGGCTCGCACATCGCCAACGCCCTCGTGGGCGCGATGAGCGACCTCAACTCCGAGATGGAGGAGCGCGGCCGTCTGGCGGCCACCAACATGGCCTACGGCTTCGAGCACGCGGACATGAGCGCCGCGAGCAAGAACCTCGCCTCGTCGCTCCTGGGCGAGGGCTTCGAGGACGACGGCTCCCTGTCCGGCTTCGGCGCCGACATGGCCGCGGCCGTCGCGGCCGGCATCGAGGGCGCCGACCTGTCGTCGGTGGAGTTCTCCGGCCTCCTCATCGCGTCGACCTACGCGCGCGGCGTCTTCTCGGGCGTGGAGCCCGTCAAGGTCACGGCCGCCCAGCTCGTGCAGGCCGTCACCGACGCCCTGTCCGCCCCGGCGGCCGAGGGCGCGGCCGACCCGTACATGACCGGCTTCCTCGTGGGCGCCGACTTCGCCGTCGGCCTCGCCGGCGCGCAGTCGGCCGTCGACGCCACGGTGCGGAACCTGCGCACGTCGATATACACCGGCGTGGGCGTGCTGGCCGCGAGGGGCGGCGTCATGCACGGCTTCGGCGCCGTGGCCGCGCAGGAGCTGATAGACGGCATGGAGGCCGCCGACACCTCCGGGCTCACCGGGCTCGGCGAGGGCTGGGGGCAGGATGTCAGCGACGGCGTGGGCTCCAAGAGCGGCGAGATGACCAACGCGGCGAACACCCTCATCGGCGGCCTCGCCGAGGGCTTCGCCCTGCTGGGCCAGTCGATGTACGGCATCGGATCCAACGGCAGCGGCCAGCTCAAGGCCGGCCTCGACTCCAACATCGAGAACGTCCGCTCGAGCGCCACGGCGCTCACCGAGGCCGTGAACACGCAGATCGCCGCGCTCACCAACCCCGCGACCGGCCTCATGGCCAAGGGCCGCTCCGCCGGCCTCGACCTCGCCAACGGCCTCAGCTACGCGACGAGCGCCGTGGAGACCGCGGCCTTCAACCTCGCGGCCGTCATCGGCGCGCAGTTCTACCTGCTCAAGGACTCGGCCTACACGTGGGGCAAGAACGCCGGCGACAACCTGGGCGCCGGGCTCCTCTCGACGGTCGACGCCGTCGGGGCGGCCGCCAACGCCGTCGCGGCCGCCGCGGCCGTGCCCCTGCACCACTCCACGCCCAAGGAGGGCCCGCTCCACGGCGACGACAAGTGGGGCGCCGAGATGGGCGGCATGATCGCCGAGGGCCTGCGCTCGAGCGTGTCCGACGTGCGCCGCAGCGCCTACGAGGTGGCCGACGCGGCCGCCAACGTGCGCAGGGGCGGCGCGGCCGCGCTGGGCGCCGGCGGCACGGAGACCAACTACAACATCTGGTTTAACGGCACGCGCGTCAATGACGACGCGGCCATGAGGGCGGCCGTGATCAACGTGGTCAGCGAGGCCGTGAGGAAGGGGGGCAACTGATGGCGGACGAGGAGGCCGAGGGCCTGCAGGACGGCACCTACATCGTCGTGAGCCGCATCAGGCCGCAGGGCGACCGCGTGCTCGACGTGCCCGGCGCGCGCGACGTGTACACCGGGCCGCTCAACGTGCAGACGTTCGCCCGCAACGGCACCGAGGCGCAGGTGTGCGTCGTGCGCTCCACCGACGACGGCGACGTGGCCCTGTTCTTCCCGCTCGTGAACAAGATAGCCACGGCCGGCTACCTCGAGGGCGACGCGGGCTCCATGAAGCCCATCAAGGGCTCCAACGTCATTTTCCAGGACCCCACCGGCCAGGAGCAGGGCCTGTGGACGCCATCGCACACGGCCTCCGACGGCAGCATCACCGTCGACGGCCAGATCCTCCCCTGCTACCGCCTCGCGTGCAAGCTCGACGGCACGCTGTTCATGCAGGCCACGGGCGGCTCGGCCACGGGCGCCCCGGTCAAGGTCAACACGGCCGACGCGGGCACGGGCGACTTCGAGTGGGCGTTCCTGCCCATCGACGGCGTGCCGGCGGGCACCTACCGCATCCTCAGCGCCGTCACCACGCGCATGCAGCTGGGCGTGGCGGCCTCCTCGCAGGGCGCGGGCTCCAGCCTGCAGTCGCAGGGCAAGGCCGCGACGGACAACACGCAGGTGTGGGTCGTCAGCTACCCCGAGGAGGGCACCGGCCGCTGCAGGATCACCAACGCGGGCTCCGGGCTCGCCGTCACCGGCTACTCGAGGAACGGCACGACGAGCGCGGGCGCCAAGGTCACCGTGCAGAAGTGGGCGGGCTCCACGGGCCAGCTGTGGCTAACCGACCCCGTGGGCACCGTGCGCCACGAGGGCACCGACTACCCGTCATACTGGCTGCGCACGCCCTTGGGCGAGAGCAGCCTCGTCATCAGCCCGTGCGACGCGATGCTGCGCCCCCAGACCAACGTCACCCTGCAGCGGCAGGACAAGTCGCTGGCCTACATCTTCGTGCCTACCGAGGCCTTCGCCTCCGACATGGCCGCCCCGGCGGCCGCCACCCTCATGGTGGGCGGCATCGCCTCCGACCTCCACGGCGTCGCCGAGGGCCCGGTCAGCGCCTACCCCACGTGGGTTGGCGGCACCGGCCAGAGCGCGCCGACCAAGTGGCAGCTGCGCTACCGCACGAGGGCCCGGCGCGCCGGCCAGCAGGCCGCGAGGCGCTCCCCCGCGACGTGGGATGGCTCCCCGTGGCGCTCCATCCTCGACGACTCCATGGCCAACGAGGGCTGGGGCGAGGTGGGCACGGCCAACTGCGCGGCCTCGGCCAGCGGCGGCCGCTGGGTGTCCGACCGGCCAATCCAGCTCAAGCTCACCGGCTCCGCGCCGGCGGCCAGCGACGACGCGCTCACCACGGGCGACCTCGTCGAGGTGCAGTTCGAGGTGAGGGGCTTCGCCGACGAGTGGGGCGAGGACGGCGCGAGGGCCCACGGCGCGACGCGCGCCGCGACATGCACTGTCGCGCTTGTCGCGTCCGTAAACGTGACGGCGCTCAACTTCGGCCTCGACGGCGCGGACGCGACCTACACGTCGACCGCGACCCGGGGCGGCAACACCGTGCGCATCTGGTCCGAGGGGTACTTCGACACGGGCCCGCGCGCCGGCTCGGCCGCGGCCGGCCGCCTCGTCGACGGCACGCTCGAGGGCATCCCCTCGCAGGGCCAGTCGCTAATCGTGGGCTGGTCGATCATGACCGTCGACGGCGTGTCCAACTCCGGCTCGCAGCCAGTGGCCGCGACCTGCGACCTCGACGGCGCCGATCTCATGACCGCCACCGAGTGGGAGACCGAGGAGGACGCGCTGCTCCACGTGAGGCTGCAGCACAAGACCTCCCAGCGGCTGTGGCTCGAGCTCGCCGACGGCGAGGCCATCGAGATCGAGCCCGGCGAGGACGGCACCTTCGACGTGCCCTACCCCATGAGGGCCCAGTTCGCCATCTCTGCGCTCGCCCTCGACGGCGACGGCAGGCTGTGGCGCTGGCGCTCGCAGCACGCCCAGATGGGCGGCCGCACGCGATGGTTCAACTGGGCGGGCGGCGCCCTGCGCCTCCACGTGAGGGAGGGCGAGCACCCCTCCGAGAGCGTCGACACCTCCTCCAACACCGACGAGCAGTGGTCGACGGCGCGGCGCTGGCAGCTCGTGCGCGTGGGCTCCTCCAAGGCCCAGACCCGCACGGTCAGCGGCACCGTGGTCGACATGCTCGACGTGGGCACGCGCGAGGCCGTGTCCGCGCTGGCGAGGCAGCGCTTCGTCTGGTACCGCGACCCGTCCGGCGAGGTGTGCCGCGTGGCCGTCTCGGGCGTGCAGGAGGACCGCCACGCCGACTGGGTCGACGTGACCGTGGACATGAGGAGGGTCGATGCCTGACTGGAATGACACCGAGCTCGACCTGTCCTTCTCCGTCGAGATGACCGACCCCTTCGACCACGCCTCGACGCTGGGCGTGCTCGAGGCCACGGGCGGCAGCGTCACGTGGGACGCCGACTCCGACACCCTCGTGAGCGCCAAGCTCGACGTGCCCGACTGGTCCGCGTGGGTCCGCGACTCGTGGCTGCGCATCGTTGTCACCGAGGCCGGCAGCGGCCTGCGCCTCGTGCTGGGGACGTTCCTCGTGTTCGACGAGGACCCCTCCTTCGGCCTCATGGGCCTCGAGGCGAGCCCGTCCCTGTGCAGCGCGCTCAAGGGCCTGCAGACCTCGCACATGCACGCCCCGCTGGTCATCGGCGAGGGCGCGAGCGTGACGAGGGCCATGCAGGTGGTCTGCGACGGCGCCATGCGGCCGCTCGAGCTCGCCTCCGACCTGGGCGACTGGCGCATGGCCACGACGCGGTTCCTCGACGCCGGCACCGAGCGCCTCGCAAACCTGCGCGACCTGGCCGCGATGGCGGGCGGGCAGGTCGACGTGAGCGACGCGGGCGTGGCGCGGGTGGTCTCGCTCGTCTCGCCCCACACCGCATCGCCGGAGTTCCTCGTCGACTGCGGGGCCCCCGACACCATGGTCGCCGAGGGCAGCGTGAGGCCCACGGGCTCCACGCGCAGCTCGGCCGGCCGCTCCATCGTGACGTTCAACGGAGGTGGCGGCGAGGAGGGCGACTCGTACACGATCAGCTCGTGGGCCGACGTGGGCCCGGCCAACCCGGCGAGCCCGCAGCGGCGCGGCTACGTGGTCGACGAGGTGCACGCCCTCTCGGACCTGCAGGAGGCGACCGTGTGGGCCGCCCAGTCCGAGGCCCTGCGCCTCCTGCCGGAGGACAGCGACCCGCAGACGGGCTGGGAGTGGTCGATGCGCTGGCGGCCGATGAGGCACCGCACGGTGATGAGCTTCGCCCCGCCGGGGATGCCGGCGAGGAAGTGCGAGATCAGGCAGTGTGACCTGGACCTGTCGACCTTCATGGCCGACGTGAGCGCGATGGAGGTGTGACGATGAGGGAGGCGCAGCTCGGGAGGATGCTGCTCGGCAGGGACCGCAACGACGAGCCCGGCCGCACGACCACGTACTACGGCGTGGCGCTGGCCGACTCCGCCGACGGCGCCGTGCGCGTGTCTGGCTCGTGGCAGGTCGTCGCCCAGGACGGCGACGAGGGCGTCTTGATCCCGTGCACCGCTCAGGTGCGCGAGGGCGAGCTCGTGCCCGTGACCGTGGTCAACGGCGCGCCCATGGCGGGGGCCCCGGTGGGCTGGGGCGACCGCGTGGCGGCCGTGCTGGCCGCGCAGGCCAAGTCGCTCGAGGGCGTGCAGCAGGACGCGGACGACGCGGCCAAGGTGGCCACGAACTACATGGGCCTCAAGGACGTGGGCCTCGTCATCGGCAACCTCATAGCCGAGACGCTCGGCCTCAACACCGTCATGGGCGCCGACGGCTTCTACGTGCGCAAGGGCGAGACAGACCTCGCGGCCTACAAGGAGAAGCTGATCGACCTCGGCATGAACGCCCTCGACGCCGTCATCCGCATGTGCGCCGGCGCGCTCGAGATCACGGCCGAGAAGGACGCGAGCTTCTCGAACGCGACCCACGGTAAGATCGCCGCGACCGGCGGCGACAGCGTGGGAAGCCTGTCCGTGCGCACGCACATGAACTATGCGGACGCGTGGATTGAGGCGAACGAGGGAGACGGGAAGCTCGTCCACGCCGGGTCATACGCCGAGAAGAACATCGACTACACGAGCTTCGGCTCCGAGGCGAGGAGCAACGCGACCAATTCACAAGGCACGGCGCTCACCAGACAGAGCCAGGTCGGCCTGAACGGCACGGCCGGCCCAACCGGCGCCGGAGTCGGCTTCACGACATACTTCATGAGCGGCTCGTCGTCCCACCGCGCGAGCATCAGCGCCATGTCGGACTCGTCCAGCGGGACCATAACCGCGCTGGCGGACACGGTTACCGTGATGCTCGGCTCTACGTCGCTCACGCTCAAGGCCGTCTACCGCGCATACAACGCCAACGCGCAGGACCACTACTACATGACGGACAAGGCCGAGTACGACGCGCTCGGCCCCGACTGGACAAAGGAAGACGTCGCATTCTACGCACTGGTTCCGTAGGAAAGGAGGAGCTATGGCATCTGTCGAGACACACCTGGTGCAGGTCAACGCCGACCGCACCATCACCGTCCCCGAGCGCATATGCGTTACGCAGGGCAGCTACGGCGTCGACCAGATCGAGGTGCAGTTCGTCGACCCAAGCGACTGGGCCGGCCTGTCCCTCGTCGTGACCATGTCGGGCGACCGCATCGGCACTTTCATGTACGACTGGGACGGCTCCTCGCCGATCATGATCGACCAGAACGTGACGCCCCACGCCCAATGGGTGAGTTTGGGCATCGTGGGCACCGACGCGGCCGACGGCACCGCGGGGACGCAAAATAGCGTCACCGCATGGAAGAAGGACGTCATCAACGTCGTCAAGGGAAGCCCCATCGCGGGCGACGAGGCGCCCGAGCCCATCCCCACGCTTGTGGACAAGCTGGTCTCGTCCCTCGAGACGATGGACCACTACGAGCAGTATGTCGAGCAGGCCGCGGACGCGGCGGCGCAGGCCAAGGCCGACGCGGCCACGGCGAAGGCGGCGTCCGAGGAGATCGCGGGCTACGCGGCGCGCCTGTCCGAGTACGGCTACGTGGCGACCCACGTCGACGACCACGGCAACCTGACCTACACGCTAGAGGTCGCCGACGCAGAGCAGGGAGATTAGCATGGCAGAGATTAAGAGCATCGACGGCAACCCCATCGTCATCGATGTCAACGACCTGTCCCTCTACCAGGACCCGGAGACCGGCTACGTCTACCCGGTCTACCGGGGCGAGCAGTCGGAGAACGGCATCCCGCTCGCCGCGGCGGGCGGAGGCGGCGGCGGCTCGGCCACGTCCGTGCTGACCGTCACGAACAAGCTGGACTGGCTCGCCACGACGATCAGCAAGGGCGCGGGCTGCGAGCTGCGGCTGGAGTGGTCATCCACCGACCAGGACATCCCCACGGGCGAGGGCACGCTGACCGTGACCGTCGACGGCTCGCGCAAGCTGACAAAGAGCGTCGCCCAGGGCGAGCTGCGGCTGGAGGTGGGCGAGTACCTGTCGACCGGCTCGCAGAAGGTCAAGGTCAAGATCGCCGACTCCTACGACAACTCGCGCACGCTCACCTACACCGTGACCGTGGTCGAGCTGACGCTGGCATCCTCCTTCTCCACGTCCGGCACCTTCGCCGCCGGGCAGGCCGTGGCCTACACCTACACGCCCACGGGAGCCGTCGACAAGACCGTGCACTTCGAGGTCGACGGCGAGGAGGTGGCGACCACCGTCGTCACCGTGAGCGGGCGGCAGCAGACGCAGACCATCCACGCGATGGCCCACGGCGGGCACACGCTCAAGGTCTGGTTCACGGCGCAGGTCGACGGCCAGACCGTCTCCTCCAACATGCTGCGGCACGCCCTCGTGGTCGTGGACCCCGAGGCGACCGCGCCCATCATCGCGAGCGCGTGGGCGGGCACGCAGGCGAGGCAGTACGAGACCGTCAGCGTCCCCTACCGCGTCTACACGCCCAACTCGCTCGACTCCGACGTGACCCTATCCGTCGACGGCAGGCAGGTGGCGGCGCTGACCGTCGACCGCACCGAGCGGACGTGGGCCGTGCGCCTCGACGAGGTGGGCACGACGCAGCTCACCATAGCCTCCGGCGGGGCCTCCAAGACCTTCAACGTCGCCGTGAGCGAGTCGGACGCGCACATCCGCCCCGTGACCGACGACCTGGAGCTGCACCTGACGAGCTACGGGCGCTCAAACGCCGAGGAGCACCCCGAGGTGTGGCAGGACGCAGAGCACGGAGTCGCGGCCACGCTGAGCGGCTTCAACTTCGTCTCCGACGGCTGGCTGACAGACTCCGACGGCATCACCGCCCTGCGCGTGACGGGCGCGGCGCGCGTCGAGATCCCCTTCCAGCTGTTCGCAACCGACTGGCGCGGCAACGGGCGCACGCTGGAGGTCGAGTTCGCCACGAGCGACGTGCTCGACTACGACGCGACCGTCATGTCGTGCTGGTCCGGCGGGCGCGGCTTCCGCCTGACGGCGCAGCGCGCGCTGCTGGCCTCCTCGCAGTCGAGCATCTCGACGCAGTACAAGGAGGACAGCCACGTGCGCATCTCCTTCGTCGCCGACAAGCGCACGGAGGACCGGCTGCTCTACATCTACATCAACGGCATCATGAGCGGCGTCGTGCAGTACCCCGAGGACGACAACTTCCAGCAGGCGCAGCCCGTGGGCATCTCCATCGGCTCCGGCTCGTGCACGACGAGCGTCTACGCCATCCGCGTCTACTCGACAAATCTCACGCGCTACCAGATCCTCGACAACTTCGTGGCCGACACGCAGGACGTCACGACGATGCTTGAGCGCTACCGCCACAACGACGTCTACGACGACTACGGCCAGATCGTCATCTCAAAGCTGCCCGACGACCTGCCCTACCTGGTCATCGCGGGCGAGCTGCCCCCCGAGAAGGGCAAGAAGCGCACCGTCTCCGGCTACTACGTCGACCCCGTCGACCCCACGCGCTCCTTCTCGTTCGAGGGCGCGCAGGCCGACGTGCAGGGCACGTCCTCGCAGTACTACCCGAGGAAGAACTACAAGATCAAGTTCAAGGGCGGCTTCACGATGACGTCGACGGGCGAGACCGTCGCCAAGTGGGCCATGCGCTCAGACTCCGTGCCGACGAGCACGTTCACCTTCAAGGCCGACGTGGCCTCATCCGAGGGCGCGAACAACGTCGAGCTGGTGAGGCTCTACGACGAGGCGTGCCCCTACCAGACGCCCCCGCAGGCGCAGGACGCGCGCGTGCGGCAGGGCATCGACGGCTTCCCCATCGTCATCTTCCACGACGACGGCGAGGCCGTGCGCTTCGTCGGCAAGTACAACTTCAACAACGACAAGGGCACGCCCGAGGTCTTCGGCTTCGCCGAGGGCGACGAGAGCTGGGAGATCCGGAACAACAACTCCCTGCGCACCGTCTTCAAGAGCGCCGACTTCACCGGCAACGCGTGGCTCGACGACTTCGAGGCCCGCTACCCCGACACCGACCCGGCTTACCGCGACCCGACGGCGCTCGCCGCGCTCGCCGCGTGGCTCGTGAGCACCGACCGCGAGCAGGCGACCGGGGCCGCGCTGCCCGAGGCCGTGACCTACCGGATGCCGGACGAGACCGAGGACGGCTTCGTCGAGGTGACCTTCACCGCCGACACCGCCGACTACCGCCTCGCAAAGTTCCGCGACGAGGCCCCGGACCACCTGGAGATGGACTCGGCGCTGTTCTACTACCTGTTCACCGAGCTTTTCCTCATGGTCGACTCGCGCGCCAAGAACGCCTTCCCGTCGTTCCTGGGCGGCGACAAGTGGTGCTGGCTACCCTACGACATGGACACCGCAATCGGCATCAACAACGAGGGATCGCTGGTCTTCGACTACTCGCTTGAGGACACCGACCAGGTGGGCGGCGACGACGTGTACAACGGCCAGACGTCCGTCATGTGGTGCAACCTGCGCGACGCCTTCCGCCGCGAGCTGGCGGCGATGTACCGCGAGCTGCGCTCCGACGGCTCGCTGAGCTACGCGCGCGTCGAGGGCGCCTTCGAGGAGCACCAGGGCCGCTGGCCCGAGGCCGTCTTCAACGAGGACTCGTGGTTCAAGTACATCGACCCGCTCCTCGACGGCGGCACCACCGAGTACCTCAAGATGGCGCAGGGCAGCAAGGCCGAGCAGCGCCGCTGGTGGCTCTACAACCGCTTCCGCTACGTCGACTCCAAGTACGTGGCGGGCGACGCCGTGGCCGACATCATCAACTTCCGCGTCTACGCCAAGGGCGACATCACCATCACGCCCTACGCCGACATCTACCCGACCGCGCGCTGGGAGTCCATCACCGTCTCCGAGCGCGGGCACCGGGGCACGGCGACCGTGCTGGAGTGCCCCATGAGCGGCACGCTCACCGACGCCAACGTGATCATCTTCTCGGCCTCCCAGCTCGCCGACGTGGGCGACCTGTCGCCGCTCAACGTTGGCCTCATCGACTTCTCGCACGCCACGCGCCTGCAGAGGATCAAGGTGGGCGACGCCTCGCGCACGAACACCCACATGACGGGCCTGAGCGTGGGCAACAACACGCTTCTGGCGAGCGTCGACGCGACCAACTGCTCGGCGCTGGTGGGCACCGTCGACCTGAGCGGTGCGGGCAACGTCGAGCACGCCCTGTTCGCAGGAACGCAGGTGACCGCCGTCACGCTCCCCGTGGGCGGCATCCTCAAGGAGCTGGTGCTCCCCGCGACCGTGCGCAACCTCACCGTGCGCGACCAGGGCATGGTCGAGACGTTCACGATGGCGGGCTACTCCAACGTCGAGACGCTGCGCGTGGAGAACTCGCCCGCGATCCCCGTCGACGACATCCTCGCGCAGATGGCCGCAGGCTCGCGCGTGCGCGTCATCGGCCTGAGCAGGACGATGGCCTCCACGGACGAGGTCGAGGAGTTCTTCGGCTTCCTCGACACGATGGGCGGCCTCGACGAGAGCGGCGGCAACGTCGAGAGGGCCGTCGTCGCGGGCGAGATCAGCATCCCCGGCTCCGTGACGGGCGCGTGGCTCGCCGCGATGGCCAAGCGCTACCCGACGATCACCATCACCGCCGAGCACGTGACCTGCGACCTGCGATTCTGGTCGTGGGACGGCTCGACGCTGCTGCACACCGAGCAGGTGTCCGACGGCGGCGACGGCACGTGGGGCGGCACGCCCTCGCGCGAGAGCACCGCGCAGTACACGTTCGACTTCGTCGGCTGGTCCCGCTCCAAGGACGCCGAGGCGGCGGAGGCGGGTGCGACTGAGGCCGTGGCGATGGACCGCGACGTCTACGCGGCCTACTCGCGCACGCTGCGGACGTACACCGTCACGTGGAAGAACGAGGGCGGGACCGTGCTGGAGACGGACCGCAACGTGCCCTACGGTACCGTGCCGACCTACAACGGGGCGACGCCGACCTACCAGGGCGAGACGGCTACCGGGTGGACCCCCGCCGTCGGGGCGATCACTGGCGACACGGTATATACAGCTGCTTACGGCACGCCGCTCACCAGGTACATCGCGCGTACTATCACAGAAATTGAGCTGAGCGAGGCGTCGAAGGTGAGGGACTTTGCATTCTGTGGTTGTTCTTCTCTCACTACCATCAGCTTCCCAGCAGCGATGAATATCGGCAACTATGCGTTTGCTGGCACGCCTCTCACTGACGCGAGCTTCCCGAAGGCGACAAGCATCGGCGGCTACGCGTTCAACTCCTGCCGTTCCCTTACTACCGTCAGCTTCCCCGCGGCAACATACGTCGGCAGCCACGCATTCAAATACTGCTCGGCTCTTACTACTATTAGCTTCCCAGTGATGACATATATTGATAATTCCGCGTTCTATGCCTGTCGCTCTCTTGCAACTGCTAACTTCCCCGCAGCGACGTACATCGGCAGCTACGCGTTCTCTGGCTGCACGCAGCTCACTACAGTTAACTTCCCAGTAGCGGAGACCATCGGTAGTTATGCGTTCCAAGGCTGCACGACCCTCACTGCTATCAGCCTCCCGAAGGTGACGAGCATCAACGCCTATGCGTTCTATTTATGCTACTCTCTCGCAACTGCCAGCTTCCCTATAGCGACGAAGATCAACGCCTGTGCGTTCCAAAACTGCTCGGTTCTTACTGCCGTCAGTCTCCCGGTGGCGACACTCTTCGCCAACTACGTATTCAAGAGCTGTTACAACCTCGTCGAGCTGCATCTGGACTTGGTATCGTCCGTTCCTACGTTTGGTACCGGCACGTTTGACTCCACTCCCATCGGTGGCTATTCCGACGTTGCAGGCCAGTACGGCTCGGTGTTCGTCCCGGCGAGCCTATATGAGTCTTTCCTGACCGCCCTTGGCTGGTCATCCATCGCGTCCCGCATCGTTAGCGTGGTTGGATAGAAAGGATAGAATATGAACGATTCAACGACAACATTACTTATCTCAATTATTGACGGGTCTGTGACGGAGGTCGAGAACGGTGACGTTCTGTGGGTCGGCGACTACGCGTTCGCCAATTGCACGCACCTTACTACCGTCAGCTTCCCAGCAGCGATAAATATCGGCACCTTTGCGTTTTCTAGCTGTTATAACCTTACTACCGCCAGCTTCCCAGCGGTGACATACATTGGTAACCAGGCGTTTCGTGGTTGCTTAGCCCTCGCTACCGTCAACTTCCCGATAGCGGAGGGCATTGGTACCAGCGCATTCCAATACTGCTCAGCTCTCACTGCAGCCAGCTTCCCGAAGGTGACATACCTGGGCAACTCCGTGTTCCAGGGGTGTTCTTCTCTCACTACCATCAACTTCCCAGCGCTGAAGAACACCGGTAATGCATTTCAATACTGCCCATCTCTCGCTATCGCCAGCTTCTCTGCAGTGACGCTCATTGACAATTTCGCGTTCCGGGGCTGCTATAACCTCGTCAAGCTGTACCTGGAGTCGGTGTCGTCGATGCCGAGGCTCGGTACCGACGCGTTCAGTTCAACCCCCATCGGCGGCTATTCCACAAGCGCAGGGCGGTACGGCTCAGTGTTTGTTCCAGCATCGCTTTATGAGTCCTTCCTGACTGCCCCTAACTGGTCATCCATTGCATCTCGTATCGTAAGCGTCGCCTAGAAGGAGGCACCCTTGAAGCTACAACTACTTGTCCCGCATTACCAGGAAGCCCCTACCGACATGGAGCCGCTCCTGGACTCCGTGGCCCTGCAGCAGTCGGTCGACTTCGCCGAGGTGGGCGTCGTCATCGCCTACGACGGCCCTGACGCCGCGCCCTTGCCCATTGAAGACTGGGCTGCGCGCTATCCGTTCGCCATCGAGCACGTGCACGCGCAAAAGGGTGGTGTCTCGGCCACTCGCAATGCCGCGCTCGATGCTGCCGTGGCCGACTACGTCATGTTCTGCGACGCCGACGATATGCTCTGCCACGCCTGTGGCCTGCACATCGTCTTCAACGAGATCGACAACGGCGGCTTCGACACGATGACCTCCGTGTTCATCGAGGAGACCCGCGACCCCGTCGCCCATAAGCCGCTATACATCAACCACGACATGGACTCCACCTTCGTGCACGGCAAGGTGCACCGCCGCGCGTGGCTGGTCGAGAACGGCATCCGCTTCGATCCGGCGCTCACGGTCCACGAGGACAGCTATTTCAACATCCTCGTGCAGAGCGTGGCCTCGCCCGACCGCGCCAAGTACTGCCCCTACCCGTGGTACCTCTGGAAGTGGCGCGACGCCTCCGTGTGCCGCCATGACCCCGACTACATCCTCAAGACCTACAACAACATGCTCGACTCCAACACTGCCCTCGTGGCCGAGCTGGAGCGGCGCGGCCTGACCGACAAGGCGCGCATGCTCACCTGCGTGATGATCATGGACGCCTACTACACCATGAACAAGCGCGAGTGGCTGGACAAGACGCACAAGGACTACCGCGACGCCGTCGAGGCGCGCTTCGCCCGGTACTTCGACGAGCACCGCGCAACGTGGGAGGCAGTGACCGACGCCGAGAAGATGAGCGTGAGCAACGGCATCAGGACCCGCTCCGTGATGGAGGGTATGCCGATGGAGTCGATGACCATAGACGCATGGCTGGCGCACGTCGACGCGCTGGCCGGAGAGGAGAACGCATGATGGACCACCCCATCGTGATCGACAAGCTCAAGCTGCCGGACATCAATGAGTGGCTCATCGTGGCCGCGCTGCTGCTGGTCGTGCTCGACGTCGTCCTGGGCGTCGCCAATGCGTGCAAGACGGGCACCCTCAGCAGCTCCAAGATGCGCGAGGGCCTCTGGCACAAGACGGCCTACCTGGGCATCTGGGTCATCGCCTACATTTTCGGGACCGCGACCATGTACGCCGACCTCGGCTTCGGAGTGCCGACCGTCGACGCGGTGTCGGTCTACATCATCCTCATGGAGGGGCTGAGCGGGCTGGAGAACGCCTGCGCGCTCAACCCGGAGATGGCCGGGTCGAGGCTGCTCGCGCAGTTCAAGGGGCTGGACGAGAAGGTAAAGGGCGACGAGGAGGACGAGGACTAATGGCAACCTACGCAAGCAAGCTGGCCGACCTGCACCTCGCCATGGTCGAGGACGACCGCAACGGGTACAGCCAGTGGCCCTACCGCTGGGGCGAGGACGGCGTGCTCGTGACCTACTGCGGCGCCACCATGCGCACGGGCTCGTACGACTGCTCCTCGAGCGTCATCGCCGCGTGCAGGGCCCTCGGCATCCCCGTGGGAGGCGCGAGCTACACGGGCAACATGGAGACCGGGCTCACATCGCAGGGCGCCTTCGTGGCCTTCCCCTACTCCTACGGCTCGCTCGTGAGGGGCGACATCATCCTCAACCCCGGCCGCCACGTGACGGTCTACCAGGGCGACGGCAAGATGAGCACCTTCGACATCAACGAGGACGGGGGCATCTACTCGGGCCAGACTGGCGACCAGACGGGCCGCGAGGCGTGCGTGAGGGCCGTGTACAACTTCGGCCAGACCCGCATCCTGCGCTGCGTCATGCCGACGGCCGGCGAGTCTATCGACCTCGACGTGCGCAACGGCGCCGTGCTGCGCCTCTACAACCGCTGGACGGGCGAGCACCTGTTCACGACGGACGCCAAGGAGGCCCGCGGCCTCATCGACACGGGCTGGAGCTACGAGAACGCGGCGTGGATGGAGCCCGACGAGGGCGTGGCCATCTACCGCCTCTACAACAGGTACTCCGGCGACCACGCCTACTCGACCGACCTCGAGGAGATCGTCGAGATGACGGCCCAGGGCTGGGTCAACGAGGGCGTGAAGCTGCTGGGCGGCGAGGGCGCTCCGGTCTACCGTCTCTTCAACCCCAACGCCGAGACCGGCACCCACCACTACACGACCGGCGAGCGCGAGCGCGACGCGCTGGTCAATCTCGGGTGGCGCTACGAGGGCGTGGCGTGGAGGGCCGCCTAGCGCCGGAGACGGCACGTTCCCGTGGAGGCGGGGTGTCCGTAGCGGATGCCCCGCCTCTTTTGCTGTACAGTCGGTATCCGGTCTGACGAGAGGAGGCGGATATGGACTGGAAGGTGTACGACTCAGGTGACCGCACGGCCACCGTGGAGCTCGACGGGGACGCCTACGTGGTCAACGAGGACACGCTCCTCACCGACTTCGTCGAGTGGCTTCTCGGGCACGGCACGTGGCGCGAGACCGAGCCCGTGGCGCACGAGGTCATCCGCATCATGGAGCCCAGGTAGCTCCGTGTGTCGATGACGTGGAGGAGGCCGGCGCCCCCAGCCGAGGCAAGGCTGCTGGGCCCGGCCTTTTCCATGGACCGATTCTTGGTCAACACGTGGTCAACAGCTTGGTCAACACAAAAAGCAGGTCAGATGACTTTTGCCATCTGACCTGCTATAATGTGTGGTCGCGGGGGCAGGATTTGAACCTACGACCTCCGGGTTATGAGCCATGCTTAACGGGGTGCATACTTTGTACGGTTTAACAAAGAACCTGCGTATAAGGGGTAATAGTTAGTACGGCTTGTACGGAAAACGGCTAAAATGAACCTATTCTTGGTCAACATTTGGTCAACGGATTTGGTCAACGTCCGGAGGCCGCGAGACGGAGGGAGAGGCCATGATTTTCAGCTCCGCGCATGTCCGGCGGGTCGACGCGAGGGGCGGCGCCTGGCAGGGCGCGCTCAAGTGGAAGGACGGCGCCGGCTGGCACACCAAGACCAAGATGCTCGGGGACGCCAAGGTGTCCGAGCGCGAGGCCAAGCGCCGGCTGGCCGAGTGGCGCGCCGAGGCCGAGCGCGAGCTCGACGGCCGCCTGCCGGACTCCATGATGACCGTGGGCGACTACTGCGCCGACTACATCGACACGCTCGAGCGCTCCGAGTCGGTCGAGCGCTCGACGGTGTCCGACTACCGCTGCTCGCTGGGAAGGATCGGCCGCGGCCTGTCCGGCGTGCGCATGTGCGACCTCACGGCCGGCCGCGTGCAGGCGTGGGAGAAGGCGCTGCTCGACGACGGGCTCTCGCCCTCGACCGTGGCCAAGACGCACCGCTTCCTCAAGCAGGTCTGCGGGCACGCCGTCGCCGTCGACGACCTGGCCAAGAACCCGCTGCTCGCCGTCAAGCCGCCGCGCCGGCCGAGGGCCCGGCCCAACGCCCTCGACAAGGCGAGCGTGGCGGGCCTGCTGCGCGTCATGTCCAAGCTCGAGCCCACGCCCGTGGTCACGGCCGCGACGATGGCCCTGCTCACCGGCATGCGCCGCGGCGAGGTGTGCGGCCTGCGCTGGTCCGACGTCGACCTCGAGGAGCGCGTCATCCACGTCGGCCGCTCGGTGGGCATCGGCCGGGGCGGCACCTACGTCAAGGAGCCCAAGACGGCCGGCTCCGTGCGCTCCATCCCGTTCGGTGACGTGCTCTACGACGCCCTCATGGCCCGCGCCGTGCTCATGCGCGAGGAGTGCGAGGAGGCCGGCCAGCGCCTGACGCCGGCGCACTACGTCATCGGCTACCCCGACGGCGGCTACGCCAACCCCACGGCATTGGGCAAGCTGTGGAACGACAAGGCCCGCGAGCTGCGCCTCGTCGGCACCGAGGGCCGGCAGGTCACGTTCCACGACCTGCGCCACACGTTCGCCACGGTGCTGGTGTCCTCCAAGGTCGACATCAAGACGGTCTCGGCCCTCATGGGGCACGCGAGCGCGGCCATGACGCTCGACGTGTACGCCGACGCCCTCCCGGACGCCAAGCGCGCGGCCGTCGCGGCCCTCGACACGTCGGTGTCCAAGGCGGGCTCCATCGCCGGCCTGTTCTCCTAGCCTCTAACAGAAAAAGGCCCCCGGCGCCTCCCATATGGGGGACGCCGGGGGCCTGTTTTGTCGTATGCCTCCGCTACCTGCCCGTGCTGCCGAACCCGCCGGCGCCGCGCTCCGTCTCCTCGAGCTCGCCGACGAGCTCGAGTGTCGGCCGCTCGCAGCGCAGGAGCAGGAGCTGGCTGATCCTGTCGCCCTTCTTCACCTGGTACTCCTTCGATGAGTCGTTGTGCAGCGTGACGCCTATCCCGCCGGTGTAGCCGGGGTCGATCAGCCCGGTCGACGTGATGCCGTGGGCGCGGTTGAGCCCGCTCCTCGAGACGAGAAGGCCGCACCAGCCCTCGGGGAGCTGGATGTGCACGCCGGTGTTGACCGTACCCCACCCGTGCGCGGGGACGATCACGTCATACGGGGCGTAAAGGTCTATCGCCGCGTCGCTCCTGTGCGCCCGCGTGGGGGCGATGGCGCCGGCCTCGAGCATTACCTTCATGTTCATAGCTTTCCTCCCAATCACGTTGAAGCTCATCGTAAGCTCGGTCTCCCTGCTCATGTCGCTGGGGTGGCCGTAGTCGATGCTGATCTCTCTGGGCTCGAGCTCGTACTGCCTCTGGTACTCGTCGAACATCTCGGCGATGCGGTCGGGCGTGTACCACCACCCGCCATCCCCCATCGCCCCGAGCTTGGAGTTACTGGGCATCGTCCACCTCCACTCCCAGCTCTTGCAACGTCTTCTCGATCTTTGTCAGATCGCACGGCGCGCCATCGCCAAAAAGGCTGCAGCTGTCACACATGATGCGATCACTCACGCATTCATGGTTGATGAACCGATAGAGCCTCACGCATATGTTGAGCAGCATCTTGTTCTCGCCTGCAACCTTTAGGCCGTCCTGATAGCCGGCCTCATAGGCGTTGGCGTGTTCCTTGGTCATTCGTCCACCACCCCCATGTCAATCATCCGTTGGTATAGATCGCATCCATGTTTCTCGATCACATGGTGCTTGCATTCGGCGCAGTCCCTCGTGTCAATGGGACAGTCGCACCACAAGTCAACTGCTAGTTTGAGCAGCTTGGCGTTTTCTTCCTTGAGACGCTTAATAGTCCACGCGTTGCATGTCGCTCTCTCTTGCAGCGAATACAGACTAACTTCTGGAACGTATCGCCGCATCTCGTCCGTCTTGCCGCGCATCACGTGCACTGTGTCGGGCCACGGCCTTAGCTCGCCGATGAATAGCTCAGGTGACCAGCTCATGCGTCCACCTCCACTCCCAGCTCGCGAGCCATGTCTGAATATGGGCAGATTTCGTCCTCGCCCAGAATTGGGCATCCGTCGCAAGTGCCCGAGTCGCAATACTTGACGGCAATCCTCACCAGCTCCCGCAGTTTGGAGTTCTCGGAATCAGCCTTGACCTTCAACTCGGTCACCTGATTGAGCCTGTCTCGAAGCATCTGGTCATAACCTTCAAGGTCTTTCATATCCTCGCGTAGCCTGGCGTTCTCGCCCATGATCTGCCGAGCATTGTCAGCGTCATCGGACAGGCACGAGCGCAGCCTTGCGTTCTCGTCGCAAAGGCGCTCGGCCTCGATCCGCAACTCGGCATTGGTGATAAAGTCGCTCATCCGTCCACCTCCCACCTCTGCACGTCGTGGAGCGCGTACCCGCAGCGGTTCTCACTGATCGCAGCCTCGGCGGCGCGCCGGGTCGCGTAGACCCCGAGCACCTCCTCGCGCCCATCGTCGATGTCCGTCGCCATGAGCAGCCAGACCTCGCCCGAGAACTCCCGCAGCGGCTCCGCTCCCTCGCACAGGATGACGTGCGTCCCCTGCTCGGGCTGGTAGTAGCCGCAGCCTGGCACATAGACCTCGTCCGATGCCTCCAGCTTGCCGACGATCAGGACGTCGCGGGCCAACCAATCCTTGAGGTTGCTCATTGCTTTACCTTCCATCCGCAGCCGCAACAGAAGTTATCCGACGCGTCAAGGGGATGCCCGCAATGGTCACAGACCCACGTGTTGAACAGGTCGATGCTGTCCATGACGCGCCTGCACTCCCCGCGACCAAGCGTGGCGTCGATCGCCTGCTGTGGAGTCGGGTTCTCAACCACCAGCTCTGTCCACTCGCCCGAAGCCGTAAACATGGCACCGTGAAGCGGCTCACCCCAATGAAACACGCTCCTAGTATACATATCACGTTCTTTGTACTCGACATTGCGCTCGTCCAACAGCGCCTTTAGCTCATCGGTCGAGCTCATCGCTCCTCCTGTTCCAAATGTCGATGACGTTGCGGTCACCGTACTGGTAGACGTAGTACGTGGTCCCGATGTGGCACGTGCCGCACTCGACCTTGCTGTGCGTCGGATCATCGCCGTCGACGTAGTAGAGGTGTTTGATGCGTGCCTTGCCACCGCAGAACGGACACGGGCGCAGCTCATCGGTCACGTTCATCACGATCACCAACCCTTACCCGAGTATTCCATCGACGCTCTGTTTCCTCTTTGGTCACGCGCATCTTGAATCTGACTCCGCAGCTACACACAATCGAGCCGCTTTCCCAACAGACAGACCGACCGCATAACGGGCACGGCCTCAGCTCCTCGTTCATCCTCACACCTCCTCGCCGTCGAGCACGGCCCGATACGAAAGCCGCCACGCTAGCTGCCTGTAGAGCCATTGGGCGCGCAGGACGCGGTCCCACGACCAGCGGTCGCTGAAATAGAAGACCTCGTCGAGCAGCATCTCGGCCCAGCCAGCAGCGTCGATGTGCTTCTCCGGATCAGTGAGGTGCAGCCTCTCCCAGTTCCCGGCGCAGGCGTCGCCGATGAAGGTCTCCGCGGCCGCCTCGGGCACGCCGAACTCCACCCAGAGGACGCAGGCCATCATAGGCTGGTAGTCCTTCGCCACCTCGGCTGGCATGGCCTCCCGGTGGTCGTGCACCCAGCCGCAGCAGTAGTCGCAGACGTCAGGCATCGCACGCCTCCTCCAGAGTCATGACCTCGACCCCGATGGCCTTTGCCACGGCGACCTCGAGGCAAGCGCCCTCGCTCTCCTCCCAGCCATCGAGCGTCACCAGCACGTCCTCTGTGCCTGCCACGAGGTTGCGCAGGCAGATCAGCATCGCGTCCTCGTGGGTGGCGTTGAACGGCACGAAGTCAGTGGGCGACCACACCGCAGCGCCGCACTGCCAGCATGCGTCCTTGGCCTCCTCGAAGGCCCTGCGCCGCTGCTCGTAGTCGTGGCCGCTCACGGGCCCTGCCAGCTGCACATATTTGCGGTTAATCTTGGTCATCGTCGTCTCCGTAGACGTTGATGGTCACAAAGCAGTCGTGCACGTCGATGATGGTTGGCGTTAGCGCGTCCTGCACATCCTCGAGCGCGTCCAGGGCGATTGCCGTCGGCTTGGTCTCGGCCCTGGGCGGCACCTGCACTTCCACGACGCTCTGCTTGTCGATGCGGTCGGCGATCTCGCGCATAACGCGCAGCGCAGCCGGGCCATAGCCGTAGAAATTGATTCCGAGTGCATCGCATAGGCGTGCGATGATGGCGTCAGTGTCGATGCCATACTCATACTTGGCGTCGGCCACCGCGCGCAGGATGTCCTGAATCTTGCGGTTCTCGATGTCGCTCATTGCGTCTCCTTGATCTCGAATCCCCTGCCGCCGATGACAAGCCAGCGGCGCTTTTGGAAGCCCCTTTTGCGCTCGCGGAACAATCCCATCGAGCAGCGCCGCGCCTTCACGGCCTTCTCGTCGCGGCACATCTCGGCGGCTATCTGTCTGTCAGTCTTGCCAGCGCCGTACATCTTGCGCAGACGCGCATCCTCGGCTTGCGTCCATCTGTCGTAGCGCATCAGTCATCATCACCGGCGATGAGGAATGCCACCACGAACAACAAGAGCCCACCAGCGAACATGCCCGCGACGAACGCGCCCACCATGTCCATCACTTCACCTCGATCTCGTCGATGGCCTTGTAGATGCGGGCGTACGCCTCGTCTATCCTCGCCGCCACCTCGGCCATGGGCGCCGCCTCGTCGGTCCCCTCGAGCGCCACCTCGAGCTCGAGGGCCTTCATCACGGCGCCCTGCAGCGAGGAGAAGTACCAGCGGTCGTCGAGCCACTCGGCCTTCGCCCCCTCGCCGGCCCTCGTCGACACGCCCCAGCAGTCCCACACGTGCCTCACTCGCACGTGCTCGGTGTGAAATTCCATCCGGTGCCTTTCTCTGAGTCATACCTTCAAACGGGCGGAGGCGGGCGGAGGCGCGACGATCACGCCCCGCGCCCTGTCACCGTGCCCGGCCGCTAGCCGTCGGCCCTCTCCGCCCTCCGCTGATATCTGTAGCGCTTGCGCAGGGACGCGGCGGGGACGCCCAGCTTCTCGGCGATCCTCCCCCAGGTCCAGCCGCGCTCCTCGTGCGCAACCCGCAGCGCCTCGACCTGTGCCGGGCTCATCCTGTGGGCCTCCCGCCAGCCGGTGAGGCCGTAGCGGTTCCTCGCGGCCGTGACGGCCTTGACCGTGCGGCCGGGCATGCGCTCGGCGATCTCGACGTTGCTGAGCCCGGCGTCGCAAAGCGACTCGAGGAACACGATGTCGGCCGCGCCCCACGCCGGCCCGCGCCCCATCACTGACCTCCAAGCGGCCCGAGCCCGACGATCTCGTCGCCCCGGCGCCTCGCCAGCAGCCGCAGCTCCTGGGCCTCCATCTTCATGGCGAACACGTCGAGCTCGCGCGCCACGCTTATCCGCTCCCGAAGGTTCAACGACTGAGTGCTCTGGTTCCACTCCTCGATGATGTTCTGCAGGGCCCTCTCGGCCGCTCCCGTCATAGCGCGCCTCCCGTCCGGCGGACCGGGGTCTCGTCGACAAGGTCGACCGCCTCGATCCTCTCGAATATCCACCGCATGACCGGCGTGGCCATGCTGTTGCCTATCGCCTTGTATCGAGGCGAGTCGGGGCACTCCTCGGCCGGCCTGCCGCGATATGGGATGCGGGTCCAGTTGTCTGGAAAGCCTTGAAGTCGCTCGCACTCGACGGCCGTCAGCCGGCGCACCGCGTAGCCGGCGCCATCGTCGACGGCCACGGGGTTCTGGTAGTTGACCGACGTGCCTCCGTTCGACTTGGCCTGCAGCGTGCCGCTGAGCTCCACGTCCGTCTGGTTGTTCCTGCAGTTGATCGCCACGACCGGCGACTCGGCCGGGTTGGCGAGGATCGTCCCGCTTACCTCGTCACTCACCGTTCCCCCCCCTCGTTCCTGTGAGGCACAGCACGGCCTGCAGCTGCTTGGTCCCGTTCCTAGTCTGCAACGCGCCCATCACCTGTCCGTCCCCCCCTCGAGCCGCAGCTCGCCGCGCTGGTTTGCGGCGAAGGCGATGGCGGGGACGCTGTTCGAGGCCCTGAGCGTCGGGGCCGGCTCGTCTGGCCCGTAGGCCATTGGCCCGTTCGTGCCACCACTCGGTCGGTTGATGGCGTTCTCCGGAATGGAGCACAGCACCGCCTCCGGGCCCGCGCAGTCGAGCGTGTGCGCCAGCTCCTCGCTGACGCCCCAGCCGTTCGATGACGTGTTGGCGGTCCTGACCGCCACGACGCTCGGCCCCCTGTCCGCGCAGGGCGAGCCGTCCGCCCTTGCCGTCAGCGTGCCGGCGACCTCCTCGCCGTACTGGGTGAGCACCACCGGCGCGTCCTTGGAGGAGTGCCTCGAGACGGTGCCGCACACGTCCTCCTCTACCGAGGTGTTGGACTGGGTGTCCGTCATGCACAGCACGGCCGGGTTGTGCCAGTCGGCCGTGAGCGTCGGCGACTGCTCGGGCTCGAAGCCTACGCCTCCGGCCCCTGCGCCCTGGTGGAACTTGAAGCCTGCCGCTCGAGCGCCTCCTCGAGCAGCGGAGGCAAGCTCCGCTCTCTTCTCCGCGCCCTTTCCAGCACCCCACGGCACGCCCGCTCGCTCAAGAAGTACCTCTGCGGGACCTCGGACGTCTCCAGCGCGTCCGACAAGAAAGACACGGCGCCTGCGCTGGGCCACTCCGAAGAACTGCGCGTCAAGTACTCGCCACGCCAGACCGTACCCGAGCTCATCCAGCTCTCTGAGCAGGCATCCGAAGTCCGCCCCCCCCGTGCTGCTGAGCGCGCCGGGGACGTTTTCCCAGACGAGCCACCGAGGCCTGACTTGAGCCACAGCCCGAATGTACTCAAACATGAGTCCGGAAGCCCCGCGCAGGCCGCTGCGGTCTCCTGCAACGCTGAATGACTGGCAGGGACTACCTCCGACGAGAAGGTCAACTGCACCGTATCGCTCATTGAAGTCGCTCCAATCTATCTTGGTCACGTCACCGAGGTTGGGAACGTCGGGGAAGCGCTCGGCCAGCACCGCGCAGGCGAATGGGTCGACCTCGGCGAACGCCACGGGCTCCCAGCCCAGCGGCGCTGCCGCCACGCTCGCGGCCTCGATGCCGCTGAAAAGGCTCAGGTACCTCACTCGACCTCGCCTCCCAGCCACTCCTCGAGCGTGCACGCCTCGCCCTCGTCGCCCATCCGCCTGATGCCGTTCGGCACCTGCGGGCATGGCCCGTAGCGGTCGGCGAAGAATGGGCACCCCTCGCAGCCCACGTACTCGTCGGGGTTGCGGCATTCCATGGCCATCAGCGTGGCCGCGCTCCTCTCCGGCGTGCCGAACAGGACGTCGTTCCTCGTCATGCCCTTCCCTCCGTCCTCATGCGCCTCACGAGCCTCACGAGGCGCTGGTAGTCGATGCCCGTGCTCCTCGAGATCCGCGCCACGCTCCACCCGGCGTCGAGCGCGGACCTCACGGCCGCCCTCCGCTCGTCCGTGAGGCGCAGGTGCCCGGTCTTGACGAGCATGCCGCTGCGCTGCCTCATGTGGCGCACGGCCTTGGGCGTGCGGCCTATGAGGAGCGCCGCGTCCTCGTCGCTCATGCCGGTCTCGAAGGCGTGGGCCAGGGCCACCCGCTCCTCGGGCGTCCAGCGCCGGCCGCTCACTGGTGCCCCCACTGCACCTCGCGCGCCGCCTCCCTGGCGTCGTCCGGGTCGATGGCCGGCACCCTCGGCTCCTGGCCGCGCGACACCAGCACGAGCTGGCCGATGGAGTCTCCCTCCACCCTCATGGCCTCGGCGAGCGGCCGGATGATGTGGCCGAGGCCCTTCGACTCGAGGCTGTGCTTGAGCTCGCGCTCGAGCTTGGTCGCCTTCTGGTGGGCCAGGTCGATGGCGTTGATCAACGCCCTCTCACTTGCGCTCAGCATCTAGTCCTCCACGATCCATCCGTCGACGCAGCGCAGCCCGGCCATGTTCCTCACATGGACCGTGACCGACATGCGCGTCCTGCCTATCAGCTCCGCCACGTCCTCCGTGCGCTCCCCGACGTGGGCCCTGATCACCCTGTCGTCGGCCTCGGTCCAGTGTCCGAAGGTGCCGGGATGCGTCGAGAGCCCCGGCGCCGTGCGCCGCCCGGGCGGCAGCTTCTTGAAGCACGCCTTGCACACCTCGCGCCGGGCGCCCGTGGCCAGGTCGATGCTGTACATGGTCGACGGCAGCTCCTTGCCGCACACCGGGCACGTCTTCCATGTGGTCATCGCGCCGCCCCCAGCTCGTCCATGTAGTCGACAAGGAACTGCTCGAAGGTCGCCACGACTCTCAAATTCGACGCCCTGCGGCCCTCGTGGTCGGGGCTGTCGAGGATGTCGTCGACTAGCGCCGTGAGCGACGTGAGGTCCATGTCGCGGATGCGGCGCACGAGGTAGATGAGCGTGCCCTGGTCCTTGTAGCCGACTGGCAGGCGCTCGTCCGCCGTGGCCCCTACCATCGCGGCGCGCGAGAAGTCGCTGCGCGCCGCATCCCTCTGCTTGTTGTTCAACGAAAAGCACTTCCTCTCAAATGTGGGCGGCCTCGAGGGCCGCGCCCCGCTACATCATCTCGTCGGCCGAGCGCACGGTCACACGGCTGCGGTGGTCGACGTTCGGAAGGGTGAAGTTGAGGAGCATCCTGAGCCGGCTCGCCAGACGGTCGGCCGCGTTCGGGTCGGCCTGGGCCCACCGGGCCCGCAGGCCGTCGTCGGTGAGGTTGCTCGTGAGGACGAGTCGCAGCCCCTTCTCCATGCGCGTGTCCAGAAGGTCGGTGAGCTCGGCGAGGGCCCACTCCGTCGGCTTGGTGACACCCATGTCCTCGATGACGAGGAGGCCGGGCTCGGAATACCGGGCGAACACCTCCTCGCGCCTCGAGGCGCCGTCGACGCACGCCCTCATGGCCTCGACGAACTGCTTCTCGGTCACCCGCTCGCCGCCCCAGCCGTCGCACGTCCAGTAGTGCAGGACGAGGTCGGCCGTCGAGCTCTTGCCGGAGCCTTGGCACCCGCTGAGGAAATAGCCCAGCGCCCCGGCCTCGATGTCGTCGCAGATCTTGCGGGCCCGCTTGGTCACCTCGGCCGGCGTGGCCTTAAAGATCTCCTCGGGCTGTCTCGGAACGACGCCCGTGGTGCTGCGCACCCACTCCTCCCAGACGAGGGTGGACTGGGCTATCTGGGCGGCCTGCCGGCGCTCCCGGTCGGCCTTCGCCTTGGCCAGCGCCTCCGCCGAGAGGTCGACGCTGGGCGGGAGCTTGTACTTGTAGTGCAGGCGCCTCTCCTCGTCGCTCATGCCGGGCGAGGTGTACTGCACGAGGCCCTTGCGCTCCTCCTCCATGGCCTCCCGTATTCGCTCCTCGGAAGCGCCGAACACGTCACGCAGACTGAGCGTTGCCATTCGCCGCCTCCTTCTCTGCCTCGAGGCGGGCGAAGTAGTCGTCGATGTTCTCGTACTTGGAGTAATCCGTGGCATAATCAGGGAGGCGCGCTGGCTTTTGCCGAACCGGCGTGTCACCCCTGTCCCTGCGGCACCAGTTACGAACGGCCGCCCTCCAGTCCTTCATGCGATGACGGCCAACCATCCAGCCCTTCGATGCGTAGAAGTCGACGAACATTTCGGCATCGATGGACAGACCGTTGCTAGTCGCGTACTCCCTCACCTCGCCATAGGTTGGGGGCACGAACGGTTTTGCCGTGGGGGGGTTCCCCTCTACTGAAACGGTCTTTGTTTCAGTAGAGGGGAAGGGGGTCAGTTCGTTTGGTACTTGTTTGTTTAGTACTTGTTTACCGTCCGGATTTTCAAGGGGTTGAAATTCAAGGGGTTGAAAATCCGCCTCTTGATTTACCTGCGGTTTCTCGTAGAAGTCATAGACATACTCGATCTTGTGGCTGTCCGTGGCGTCCGGGTACTGCTTGGAAATCCTGAGGTAGCCGCACCTTTTGAGCTCCTTGAGCCCAGACTCGATTGAGTCCTTGCCATCCGCGAAGCATGCGGCCATCCCACGGATGCTGAACTGCCAGCCGTCGGCACACGAGAACGCCCATGCGAGAATGCCCTTCGCCTTTGCGCTCAGATGCTTGTCGTTCATCGGGGCGTTCGGCATGCAGAAATAGCCGCCGCTGTTCAGGCGAATAATTGCCAACTAGCTCGCCTCCTTCTCGAGCACCGAGCCGTGCCCCTCGAGGAGCTCGATGATCTTGTCGCGCGAGAATCGGTACTGCTTGCCGCACAGAAACGCCCCGAGCTCGCCGCGCTGGCCGATCTCCTTGGCCGTGCGGGTCGAGATGCCCAGCGCCGCGCACAGGACGCCCGAGGACACGTAGGCCGGCAGTTCCTCGAGCCTGCCCTGGTCTGCGAGCTCGATCTGCTCGCTGATTCGGATGGAACGCCTAGGCATGAAATGCCTCCTTTCGGAACAGTTAGGCTAGACTAAAAAGGCAAATCGTCCTCGGCGACCTGCTGCTGGGCCTCCTGCGCGGGCTCGGCGTAGGTGGTCGAGGCGTGGGGGTCGGCCTGCACGCGGTCGTCGCGGTTGGCCGGCACCTCGAAGTTACCGGCGGCGATGTCGTCGGTCGAAATGGCGGCCGCGAGGTTGATCTGGGTCTTGTCCTTGGGGCGGCCGTCCTTGTCCTTGCCGGTGTAGAGCCGGTGGTTGATCACGAATCCGACCCACTTGCCGACGAGGGCCTGCTCGCCGTTTTGAATGTTCTGGTACCTGAATCCGTTGTTGGCCTGCGACTTCTCGACGGCCTCGGTCAGCGCCTTGTAGCGCGCCAGCCCGAAGTCGGACGAGAGGTAGAAGTCGATGCAGTGGCGCCAGTCCTGCTCGGGGTCCTTTGACTGCTCGGCGTAGAGGAACGTGCGGGTCGACTGGTCGAAAACGTCGAAGACAACGCGCAGGTAGGGCTTGGCACCGTTGTCCATCGTGTGGTCGACCACCCTGATGATGCGGCAGATGTAGCCGCCGGGCGGCAGGAGGCTCGAGCCCTCGTTGCGGCCGACGATCGTCTCGAATCCGGGAATGGGTCCCATGGTGCTTCCTTTCTCGTTAGAGGGGCTGGAATCCCCAGTACTCCCTCATGGCCTTGTCGGCCTCGAACAGGTTGTTAGGAATGGAGTCCTCGAACATGCCCGGCGCGCTCTTGGCGGGCGGCCGGTTGTTGGTGACGAAGCGGTACTCCCCGCCCTCGTAGACGCTGAGGAAAAGCGTCGAGAACATGCCCACGAGGTTGATCTTCTCGTTGAGCATGCGGCCGACGGTCGCCGGGACCGTGTGGCCCAGGGCGTCGGAGTCGGTGTGCATGACGAAGTAGACGATCTCCTCGTCCGGCAGCTCCTCCTGAACCGTCGTGATGAGGGTCCAGACCTTGTTGCCGAGGAGCTTGTAGAGGTCGTACTGGTCGTGCATCTTCTCGGGCCCGTAGGAGTAGCGCATGTAGAGGTTTGTGATGAGGTAGCCGAAGTCGTCGATGACCATGGCCCTCGTCTCGGCGCGCCTGACGGCCGAGATGACTTTGTCGAAATCCCTGCTGTGGTAGGAGCGGAGCTGCGACTTGAACGGGAACGGCTTGTTGAGGACGTTGATGACAGCTGTCTTGTCAGCTGGCATGTCACGAAGCGAATAGCTCTTGCCCGTCCCGCTCTCGCCCATGATGAGGACCGGAACGCCCATGGCTACCTCACCTGCAGGCTGGTCGACTCGACGAGGCGCGCGCCGGGGATCTCGGCGCCCGCCTTGATGGCGTCCTTGATGGCGCGCTTGTCGATGACGCGCTCGGAGCGGATCGAGACGAACTGCTCGGGCAGGGCGTCGGCGTCGGTCACCTCGAGCGAATGGCTGTGGCCGATCCACATGGAGAAAAGCGGCGTCTTGATCTTCTGCTTGCCGGCGCGCTCCATGCAGCCGAGGACGTAGCCCCTGAAACGCTGCGCCCTGGCCTCGGCCGCCCTGCGGCGCTGGGCGAGGCGCTGCTCCTCGGCCTTGATGGCCTCGGCCTCGGCGCCGAGCTCGCGCATGTACTTTACGCACGCCTCGAGCTTGTCGTCGACGAGCCCGTCGAGAACGTCGAGGCTTTCAGAATCGAATATCTCGCCCGTCTCGGCGTCGACTGCGAAGGAGCCGTCGAGGACGGAACGGACGGCCTCCGAAAGGTCGTAGAGGGTCGCCATGGCTACGCCTCCTCGAGCTTCCCGATGAAACGCTCGATGATCTCGATGATCTTGCTGGCGGCCTCCGCATCGTCGGCTCGCTTCTGCCCTTCCCTGAGCCGGTCGACGGCCTCCCCGAGCTTCTCGGCGACAAAATCCTCGTCGAAGTACTTGAGCGTGAGCTCGCAGCTCAGGATGGTCGAGACGAGGTCCTCGACGATGGCATCGGAGAACTCGTCGTCGTCGAGCTCGCCGGCGGCCGCGAGGGTGAGGAGCTTGTTGGAATGCTCGACGAGCAGGCCGAGCGGGACGACGCAGTTGCGCAGCTTCTCGGGCGCATGGCCGAGGCCTTCGGGGATATAGCGGGGCTCGAACTTACTCATTTGAATCCTCCTTGTCGGAAACTGTCTGGACGAAGACGGAGACGCCGGGGCACTCGGGGTCGATCACGATCCGGTGCTGGGTGCAGCCCTCGATGAAACGCTGGCTGTCGTTGTGGATGACGCCGGCGGCCTGGAGCCCGTCGAGGACGTACTTCTCGAACGCCCTCACGTTGTCCTGGTCGCGCCGGCTGTTGACCTCGAACCACGTGAACGAAATCATGACCTTGCCGTCCGGGGTCTCCCAGCCCGCCTTCTGCGCCGCAGCCTTGGCATACGCTGCGGCCATGCTCGTGTAGTGCTGCTTCATGCCGGCGGCGCCGTAGCGGATGGCTCGAGCGGCCGCCTCCATCTCGTTTCGGCCGGGCAGCGGCGCGGGCCTGCCGCCCTTGTCGAAACGGTCCGAGGGCATGAAAAACGAAAGGACCAACTAGAACACCTCCATGAGCAGGTCGCCGAACGGAACGATGACGAACGAGGCCAGCAGGAGCAGGCCGGAGAACGTCGGATGCCGCGCGAGGAACTCGCCGAGAACGTCGAACATCGAAATCACCTCCTAACAGGCATGCGGGATGGACAGTCGACCCACAGCGCCACCCCCGAAAGGAGGCGAAAGAGGGCGGCGCTGTGGAGCGGCTGGGCCATGCGGTTTTTAAATCAGGTGCTTGGTGCTATTATATGTCGATTCTCGGATACAGTAAATCTAAAATGACGTTAAACGAATCGAAGAATGCAGCACCGTACAAACGGATCGAATTTTGTAAAAAGATTTAACAAAGCCGTTTACAATCGGGGAGGCGCGCGCTTGAAATACTCGAGCCCGTGGGCCGGGGACAGGTCGAATCACCGGCGTTTCAACAGCACCGGCGAGCGCCTCGAGCGCTTCATGTTCGATCACGGATGGACGAAGAAACGTCTGGCGAGGGAATCCGGCGTTGCCATCAGCACGGTTTACCGGGTGCTGGGCGGCGACTGGGTGGGAGATATTGAAACTTGGCACCGGCTCGCCGAGACGATGGGAACGACGATAACCGAGCTCACCGAAACCGTCGACGAGGAGGCCGCGAGATGAGCGGAAAGACCGCGCGCAGGAACAGACAGAAGAACAGCACCATAAAGGTCGGAGGGAAATACTCGCTGGCACGCGAGCAGGCCGGCATCGACGCAATGCTGCAGGCGGCGCACCGCCTGAACCTGAGCGTGTTTGAAATCTATCGGGCGGCCGACGCCATCAGGGCATCGGCCGCCTCGATGCTGCCGCTGAGGGGCAAGGAAATAGAAATCGCCGCGCTCGACGAATACCTCGAGCTACTCGGTGGTGTCGATGGCGTCGCAGATGAAGGAGACGACCATCACGACGGCGACGCAGGCGATGACGGCCACGAACCAGAACGGGAACATGGCGATCATGGCCGGGAGCAGGTTGTCGAAGCCGACGCGCACGTCGCCGAACTGGCCGTTGTTGGTGAGGACGACCATGACGATGGAGGCCAGCACGCACGAGATGGCCGAGACCTGGCCGGTGTCGTGCTGGAGCAGGGCGAGCCAGTGGATCATTAGAAACGCCTCCTAGCGTAGTAGTAGCGGACGCCATCGACGAGGGCGCAGGGCCGCAGGCCGGAACGCCCGCGCAGCTCGAGCGAAACGAGTTTGGAGAGGGCGCCGGAACGCCCTCCCCCGGCCTCGAGGCCGTCGCGCATGGCTTCGAGGCGATGGAACGGAACACTTGCAAGTATCTCATTGAGCCGGCGCAGCTTGGGGCACGCGTCGACGGACGGAAGAGTCGAGCGGATCATCAGTACTCCCTGTCGACGTAGAATGCCGTCATGCTGTTCATTGTGTGCCTCCTTTTGTTGGAATGAAACGAACTCGCGCCATGCCGGACGCCTCGAGGCGAGGCGGCCGGCTGGGGCGGGTCCTAGACGATGTAATACATGTGGTAGTCGGTGAAGACGTGGACGTCGCCGGTCTTCCTGCCGGCGTCGTCGAACTCCTCCGCCTCGCGCTCGAGGCCGCGCCACACGTCGCCCTCCTCGATGTCGAGGTCCTGCGCCTCGGCGTAGTCGAACAGGTCTGCGGCCGACTTGAAATCGAATTCGTCGACGGCTTCGCCCTTGTCGGTGGCCAGAACTAGGGCGTAGATGTCGAGGGCCTCGGCGTCGTCGCTGGGGAAGAAATCCAATTTGGTGTTGAAATGGTCGCAGGTGTCTACGGTGTAGTACATGGTGCCTCCTCGGAATAGGTGGGAACGGACGAGGGCCCGGCGTGGAGCTCGGGCCCTCGAGGTGCTGGGCTAGGAATCGGAGCGGCCGCGCTCGTGGTCGACGTACTCGGCGAGCAGGTCGACGCCCCACGAGGACTCACGAACGAGGCCGACGCGGGCGGCGCCGCTGTAGGCGGGGCCCCTGCAGACGATCATGCGGACGATGTCGGCGAAATGCGCCCTGGCCTCGAGCTCGTCGTCGAACTCGTCGACGTCCGTCGGGTCATCGCCGATGGCCGGGCCCACGATCACCGAATACGTCGGGGCGGGCACGTCGTTTTTGGGGATGAAGCCGGTGCACTGGAACGGTACCGCGTAGTTGTGGCCGCAGCGGCCGCAGCTGTAGAACAGGGTGAGGGTGTCGCCCTGCGCCTCGAGGTGCTCGTATCCGTTCGTGGGCTCGCCGCAGATGGGGCAGCGCTCGCCGCAGTCGCCGGCGGCCGAGAACTTGCCAGCGTGGTACAGAATGTCGCTCATGTGTTGCCTCCTTTACGAATGAGGGCCCCATCTGGGGCCCTCGGTGGGTGGGTGGAATTGCTACCAGTCGACCTCGAGGCCGTAGGCCTTTACTTCGAGCAGGTCGACGAACGCATACGAGAGTGCGTAGATGCCGGCGTCGTCGCGCCTGAATACCTCGGACCACTCATGCTCGCCGCAGGTCATCCGTGTGAGGCAGGAGCCCAGATCCTCGATGATGTCGACGACCTTTCCCGACTTGGTGTGCGCGCCGCATATCGGGCAGGTGTGGCGCGAGTAGCTGGCCTTCTCGAACTGAAACATGCGCGGAACGTCTCGGTTACGCGTGAGCTTGCAAACGCTTTGCATTGCCGGCCTCCTTTGGTCGTGGGTGGATGCATTCGAGCCGCTGCAGCGCGCCCAACGAATAAGGCGCGCTGGGGTGGACCGAATGTCTAGCAGTAGGACGCGTCGAGCGTGTAGCCGTCGCGCTCGAGCGGCGCCGGCTTGATGTCCGGCTGCGGCTGTATCTCCCATGACGCGCGCGCCTCGGCTACCCTGCGCTCGAGGCGCTGGGTAATGTCGCACACGTCGAGGAAACGAAAGAGGGCGCACCACTCGCAGCCGTGATTGACGTATAAGTCGCTGGAATACATGAACGCCCACCAGTTTTCGGTGTAGTCGATCCGGTTGATCTGTTTTTCGTAGCACCAGAAAAACCAGTCGAGGTCATCGGTCGAAATGCTCCCGGCGTCGTAGCGGTTTGCCTCGAGGTATGCGCGCGCCTCACGAATCACGGCGCCGTGCTCCTTTTTGTCGAGGGTGTACATGTTGCCTCGGCGGTCCGGCATGTAGGTAGTGATCATTTCTGGCCTCCTTTGTTGAGGGTTGACAATTCGAGCCATTGCAACGGCCTCTAGGTGAGGCCGCTGCAGGGATCGAATCGGGCTAGCCCTGGGCTAGTAGAGCTCGACTTGGTAGGTGGAGCCGTCGACGTTGACCTCGTGCCAGTCGCCCTCGAGCTGGCAATCACGGGCGAACGCGCTCCAGTCGAAATAGCGCTCGAGCGTCTCGCGCCCCAGCGTCTCGAGGCCGCCCATGTCCTCTATCATCTGGCAGATGGCGTCCTCGATGCTGTATGCCTCGTACACGTTGGCGTCGTCGGTGCTGTTAGGATCTGCGGCGAGCTCCTCGACGGTTGCGCCGTTCTCGAGGCGCGCGGCGATGATGGGGCGCTCCCAGTCATTGACGCCCGTCCACCACTCCGCAATCTCGTTGTAACTCTCGAGGTCGCCGTATTCGTGGAGCTCGAGGCCGGGGATGTCCGTCTCGTAGTCGTTGAAAATGTGCTCCTCGTAGATGGTCCCGAATTCGTCGACGTTGTGCCCCTCGGCGAGCCCGACGCGCTGCAGGGCCTCGGCGAGCTCGTCGGCCGTGGCCGGCAGGGATACCCACTCGCCCACAAGATAGCCCTCGTTGTAGAGCCCCAGATTACCCAGCCAGACACGGATGGGGGCGTTCTCGTCGTAGTGGTCGACCGGCTTGCAGTTGTTGGCGAACTTCTCGGACATGGTATCCTCCTTTGTCGTGGGCCTCGAGGGCCCGGCTTGTATGACTCGCGCCATGCCTACCGACTCGGCGAGTCGGCAGGCTGGGGCGGGTCTAGAAAAGGGTGTCGGCCGGCGCATAGTCGCCGGCGCCGAAGAGCTCGAGTTGGGCGCTGGGCTTGCCATAGACAAAGGTCATGTCGTTGACCGTCTGCGTCTCGCCGGGCTCGAGGCCGTGGCGCGATAGGTAGCGCACGACGGCCTCCCATGACTTGCAAGTGCGCATCTCGAGCCCGTTGGATACGACGTACATGTTTGCCTCCTTAGTAGGTGGGGACGGGGTAGGGGCTGCAGGCCGCAGCCAGCGCGAGGAAGGAGGCGCCGGCCTCCCACGCGTCACGCTCGGTTGTGTTGTCGTGGAGCTCGTGAACCGCTGCGGCGACGGCCTCGAGGAGCCGGCGGGGCACGCCGGCCTCCCGGGCATACCACGCGGCGCCGCGGTTGTCGGCCGGCTCGAGCTCGAGGGCGTCGAGTAGTTGCCAGTCGGTGCAGGCGTCCGCTAGTAGGTTGTCGAGCTCCTCGCCTATCGCCTCGCCGGCTGGGGAGTCGACGCGGTAGCAGTTGCCGCCGGTGGGGGTGTATCCGTTGTCGTGGGCCCACTTCCACGCCGCATCGATGGCGCTGCGGCGCTCCTTGTGGCTCGAGGTGTAGGGGATGACGACGTTCTCTGGCTCGCAGACGACGTACCCGGTCCAGTTCGTCATGCTGCGGCCTCCTTCTCGGCGAGGTGCTGGGCGCACTCGTTGCGCATCTTGGGGCACTTGACGTCGTCGGCTGCGCGCAGGTACCACTTGCCACGCTTGGCGCTCCACTCGAAGCCGAGGCGGTTCAAGATGCCGGTTAGCTCGAGGTCTGCGGCCTGCTCGATCCACACGCACAAGCCGGACCAGCTCGCGGCGATATTGCGCGAGTCCATGAACGTCAAGACAGTACGCACGTCGTCGGGGGTGTTTACCAGTCGCTTTGCTTTCATCGTCTGCCTCCTTGGGTTGTGGCTAGTCGACACATAGCGGCCGGCGCATGGCGTCGGCCGCCTCTATCGACTTGCTTTGGTGCTAGTTGCCGTCATGGCTATCTTTCCGTTGTGCCGTTTCCGCTCATCGCGCTTGCTTGTCTGCTCTGCGGCACGGATTCTCAAGGTGCAGGTCAGAGGGGTCGCGGCCCGTTCGCCGCGTCCCTTTTGACACCACGAACTATAGGCTCTCCTAAATAGCCGAGTCAATAGGTTTGCCTAAACATTTAGGCTAACCTAGCCATAATCCCAGCTAGGAGGGCCTAAATATCTTTCGGGAGGCTTTAGGTCTGCCTACACACTTCCTCCATATTTAGGCGCGCCTATCGGGTATCATTAAGTCAAGTTCTCGCAGGTGAGAGGGGGTGTTTTATGGATTCACTATCTGCAGTTCGTGCCATGCTCGAGGCGGCCGGCGTCACGCCATATCGGGTGAGCATCGATGCTGGCAAGTCGGCCGGCTGGCTGGGCGCAGCGCTCGCGCAGTCGTCACGATTGAGCGTCGACACTGTGACCATTGCGGCCGAGATCTGCGGCTATGAGCTCGCGTTAGTGCCGGCCGCAGATCTGCCGAGCTCGGCGCTCGTGATCGATCCGCCGGCCGCCGAGCTCGAGGAGCCCGGCCGGTAGGCTCGAGGAGCCCGGCCGGCTACCAGGTCGACGAGCTCGCGCAGCCCCATCACT
>OCVV012864357.1_pt1 | contig 48299 bp, 33 predicted proteins | sample 1539721 | NCBI WGS metagenome assembly OCVV01 (sample SAMN02144230, study PRJEB22623) | gut metagenome | biome: sheep rumen | host: Ovis aries | place: New Zealand | reverse complement strand
GCAACGGGCTTGGCAGACACCAACTACGAGGGCAAGGCGCAGGCAGCCATCGAGGCCCTGCAGACCGATGACTTCGTCTATTTGCACATTGAGGCATCGGACGAAGCGGGTCACGACGGCGACTTGGAACTGAAACTCAAGACCATCGAGAACCTGGACAGTCGTGCCGTTAAGCCCATCTATGAGGCGGTGAAGGACTGGGGTAGGGCAGGCACTCCGACAGCCGACTTGGAACCCGTGGCCATTGCCGTGTTGCCCGACCATCCGACTCCCGTGGCACACCGCACCCACACCAATGAGCCTATCCCCTTCCTCATCTATGCTCCGGGCATGGAGGCCGACGGAGTGCAGACATTTGACGAAGTGGCTTGCAAGCAGGGTAGTTATGGGCTTTTGGAAAAAGACGGGTTCATCCGTGCCTTCATGGCCATCGTTTCATAAGAAGCGTACCCGAGGGGTACACCGTGCCGTACCCGAGGGGTACGACGCATCGTAGTCGAGGGGTACGCATGAGTAGATATTCAAAAAAAGACAAGGATATGAAATTTTATAGTACAAACGGACAGGCCCCCGTCGCCACGCTGGAAAAGGCGGTGGTGAAAGGGTTGGCAGAAGACAAGGGACTTTATATGCCAGAGCGCATCAAGTCTCTCCCACAGGAGTTTTTTGACAACATAGAGAACCTTTCCTTCCAAGAGATTGCTTACACGGTGGCCGATGCCTTCTTCGGCGAGGATGTGCCTGCCGAGGACTTGAAGCGCATCGTCTATGACACGCTGGCCTTCGACACCCCTTGCGTGAAAGTGACCGACACGATTTATTCGCTCGAACTCTTCCACGGCCCTACATTGGCATTTAAGGATGTGGGTGCAAGATTCATGGCGAGACTGCTGCAATACTTCCTCAGGAAAGAAGGAGCAGGACAGGTGAATGTATTAGTGGCAACCAGTGGCGATACGGGCAGTGCCGTGGCAAACGGTTTCCTCGGAGTGGATGGCATTCATGTGTATGTGCTCTATCCGAAGGGAAAGGTCAGCCCGATTCAGGAGTGCCAGTTCACCACGCTGGGACAGAACATCACGGCTGTAGAGGTGGATGGCGTGTTTGATGACTGCCAGGCACTGGTGAAGAACGCCTTTATGGATGCCGACCTCAATGCCCACATGCAGTTGACTTCTGCCAACTCCATCAATGTGGCACGTTTCCTGCCTCAGGCTTTCTACTACTTCTATGCCTATGCGCAGATGAAGAAGAAGGGCTTGGCAGACCAACTCGTGGTGTGTGTGCCTTCGGGCAACTTTGGCAATATCTGTTCGGCACTCTTTGGCAAGAAGATGGGGCTGCCCATCAAGCGCTTCATCGCTGCCAACAATGCCAACGACATCTTCTTCAAGTATTTGCAGACAGGCAAGTATGAGCCGAAGCCATCGGTGCAGACCATCGCCAACGCCATGGACGTAGGCGACCCGAGCAACTTTGCCCGTGTGTATGACCTTTATGGCAAGAGCCACGAGGCCATTTGTGCCGACATCAGCGGTGCAACTTACACCAATGAGCAGATAGCCGAGACCATCAAGGAGGTGAAGGCCGAGACAGGCTACGTGTGTGACCCTCATGGTGCTTGTGGCTATCGTGCCTTGAAAGAAGGACTGCAAGCAGGCGAGGTGGGTGTGTTCCTGGAGACGGCTCATCCGGCCAAGTTCAAAGATACGGTTGACCGCATCTTAGGGGCAGACATCGAGATACCTGCCAAGTTGCAAGCCTTCATGAAGGGCAAGAAACAGAGTGTGCCCATGACGAAGGACTTTGCAGACTTCAAGCAGTTCCTCTTGAAAGAGTAGGATTCCCCTAAGACTTCATAGGCTCTTTAGCCTATCTAGCCAATCTAGTCTATATAGTCTATCTGGAAAAAAAGAAAACAGAACATGAAAGCAACGAAGCAACAAAAACGGACCTATGTCACTCGCTTCCTGATGAAGTGCGTGTTGGTGACGGTTTCCACGGCGCTGATAGTGTATTTCATGCCGCGAGGAGACGAGTTTGGCTACAAGTATGAACTGGACAGACCTTGGAACTATGGCCTGCTGATAGCCAACACGAAGTTCCCGATTCTGAAAAACGACTCGACCATTCGTTTGGAACAGGAGAATACCCGGCGCAATTTCCAGCCCTACTACAACTGTGACAAACGGGTGAAGGACAGAATGATAGACAAACTCTACAATTCTGCCTCGGGGGATTGGAAAGGGCAGAATGCCGTGGTGTATGTTCATCACATCGGAGTCCTGCTCGACACCATCTATCAGCATGGCGTCATGTCCATCGACGACTACACTCGCCTGATGGAAAAAGAGCACCACAAGTACATCCGCATCGTCAGCGACAATGTCGCCACGTTGGTGCCACTGAGTTCGGTGTTCACCCTCCGTTCGGCCTACAACTACATTATGACAAAGGACTCGGACAAGTATTCGCGTCTGGTGCTGCAAGAGTACAACATCAACGAACTGATACAGGAGAACCTCACCTACGATGCAGTGAAGTCGGGGGCAGAACTGGAAGAGGAACTGCAGGGCATCTCCAGTTTCAGCGGCTATGTCCAGGCTGGTCAGAAAATAGTCGATCGTGGCGAGACGGTGACAGAGGAGGTCTATGACATTCTGCGCTCTTATGAGAAAGACTATGAGAGTCGTAACCCTGCCGAAACCCAGATACCCTACAGGAGCATCGGGCAGACCATCTTCACCTTTGTCATCTTCTTCATCCTCACAGCCTATCTGACCCTCTTCCGTGCCGACTACTTCGAGAATGTGCGCAACGTCACCCTGCTCTTTGCCCTGCCAGTCGTGATGTGTGTCATCGCCTCGCTCATGGTGTCGCACCGCATCCTCAATGTCTTCATGTTGCCCTGCTGCCTCGTGCCCATCGTCATCCGCGTCTTCATGGACTCCCGCACCGCCTTCATGTTCCACTGTGGCATGGTGCTCATCATCTCGCTGATGCTGAACAACTGCTACGAGTTCGTCATCGTGCAGTTGGTGGCAGGCATGGTGGCCATCCAGACCTTGCGCGAACTCTCCCAACGCTCGCAGATTGTGCGCACCGCCTTCATCATCTTTGTGGTCTATGTGCTCTTCTATACGGGCTATTCCTTCTACCACGAGAACGGCATCAACATGGACAACTGGATTTACATCTGCTTCACGGTCAACTGTGTGCTGCTGCTCTTCACCTATCCGCTCCTGTGGATGCTGGAGAAAGTCTTTGGATTCACCAGCGATGTCACCCTGGTGGAACTGAGCAATGTGCACAACCCCCTCCTTCAGCGCATGACCGAAGTGGCACCAGGCACCTTCCAGCACTCTATGCAGGTGGCCAACCTCTGTGCCGAAGTGGCCAACAAGATTGGTGCCAAGGCACAGTTGGTGCGCACGGGCGCACTCTACCATGACATTGGCAAGATAGAACGTCCTGTGTTCTTCACCGAAAACCAGAACGGCATTTCGCCCCACAAGCATCTGACTCCCCTGAAGAGTGCCGAGGTCATCATTGCCCATGTGAAGAATGGCGTCAACCTTGCCGACAAGAATCACATCCCCGATTCCATCAAGCGGTTCATCACCACTCACCACGGACGTGGGAAGGCTAAATACTTCTATATCAACTACAAGAACGAACATCCCGGCGAAGAGATAGATGAGGCTGCCTTCACCTATCCGGGACCCAATCCGAGCACGAAGGAGGAGGCCATCCTCATGATGTGCGATGCCACCGAGGCCGCCTCGCGCTCCTTGCCCGAATACACCGAAGAGAGCATCAACCAACTGGTCGATAAAATCATCGACGGACAGGTGGCCGAGGGCTTCTTCAGCGAATGTTCCATCACCTTCAAGGACATCTCAGTGGCAAAAGCCGTGCTGAAAGACAAACTCAAGACCATCTATCACACCCGCATATCCTATCCCGAACTCAACAGCGAGGAATAGGCACTGAAACGAACAAACTTGATAAAGAAAAGACTTCAGAACTCTACACCAATGAAGAATAAACTTTGGCAAACATTCCTCCTCGTCTTCATCGTTGTGGCCATCCTGCTGGCCATGTTCTACCTGCCGCGAACCACGGTGGCAGGCGAAGACTTGCGCCGTGTCAACATCCTGAGCGATGTGCAGACACGCAACGACGAAGGTAAAGTCGTGGCAGAAGTGAAGGCCGATGAGGCCGATGGCTATGTGGAGAAAGGCATCGATTCGGCAGCCATTCAGGTGAAACGGGCCGCCTATGTCGATACCGTGCCCAAGGGCATGACCGCCATCGAGGACTTCTCGGCCAGTAGTGCCCAGCGCGAGATGGACAAGTTCTATGCCGCCTTGAGCCAGGCTCGCCAGCGTCCTGTGCGCATCGCCTACTTCGGCGACTCCTACATCGAGGGTGACATCCTCACCCAGGACTTGCGCGGACTTTTGCAGCAGAAGTTTGGTGGCAAAGGTGTCGGCTTCGTCGAGATAGCCTGTGTGTCGTCCGACTTCCGCCAGACGGCCACCACTCGCCGCAGCGGCTGGTCACGCTACCATGCCAACGAGCGAGGCCGAGGCTTCAAGGCCAGCCTCCAAGGCCCGGCAGGCAGTTACTTCATTCCCTCGGGCACAGCCACCTACGAGGTGCGTGGCCAGAAGCGTGTCTATGGTGCTCAACTCGACACAGCCGAGGTCGCCACCGTCTTCTTCACCCCAGGCACAGGACTCAACATCTCCTATGCCCTCAATGGTGGCTTCTCCCAGTCGCTCTACTCCAACGGCACCGCGTCGGCTCCCGACACCTACGAGGAGACTATCGAAGTGATGGACTCCGACTCTGTGGTACAGTACAAGACCGTCACCCGCACCGTCGAGACCGCCCAGCAGGGGGCAGGCCATCTGCAGGCCAAGACTGTCAAAGGTCGCATTGGGCGTTTCTCCATGACCGTCACAGGCGGTCATGGCTCCCGCTTCTACGGTGTAGCCCTCGACGGCCATCATGGCGTGGCTGTCGATAACTTCAGCATGCGAGGCAGCGGCGGACAGCACCTCGGAGGCATCCCGATGGAGACCCTCCGCAGTTTCGCCTCCGTCCGTCCCTACGACCTCATCATTCTCCACTATGGACTCAACGTGGCCAACGAGAAGCAGAAAGACTACGGGGGCTACACCCAGCAACTCGGCAAAGTCATCGACCAGATGAAAGCAGCCTATCCCCATGCCAGCATCCTCGTGGTCAGCATGGGCGACCGCGACAAGCGAGGCTCCGACGGCCAGATGCACACCATGGGCGGAGTGAAGGAGATGGTGTCCTACGAGCGCAAGATGGCCAGCGACCACCATGTGGCCTTCTGGAATCTCTACGAAGCCATGGGCGGCGACGGCAGTCTGGCCAAGATGACCCAAAAGAAACAAGCCAACCTCGACTACACCCACATCAACTTTGCAGGCGGTCGCCACCTCGCCGGCCTCCTCTTCGATGTACTCATGAACGGAAAAGAAAACTACGAAAATCGTGTGCGTTAAAAAGAAACAGATTCTCCAGTGGGCCTTGTGCCTTCTCTTCATCTTCGCCATCAGCGGGGGTGAAGCCATTGCGCAGTCCCTCATGACACCCTTCCCGTCCAGTTTCCGCAACACCCGCACCAACGAACTCATCGATGGGAACACGTTGGCTCCCGTCTTCCGAAAGATTCACCAGCGCAAGCGCGTCAAGGTCATGCAGATAGGCGACTCCCATGTGCGGGGCAACATCCTTCCGCGCACTCTCGGCAGCACCCTCCAGCGCTACTTCCCACAGATGGAGTTCACCTACCACGGACTCAATGGAGCCTGGGCACGTCGATTCTACGAAGACGACATGGTCAACCGTGTGGCAGCCGAACATCCCGACCTCGTCATCATCTCCTTCGGTACCAACGAGGCCCACGGCAACCCCATCAACGAGCAGGCACACGCCCAGACCATGCAGACCCTCACCGACCGCATCCGTCAGCGATGCCCCGGTGTATGCTTCCTCTTCACCACACCTCCTGGTTCCTACATCTCACAGCGCACAGGCTCCTACACCACCGGCACTGGCCGTCGCCGCCACACCCGCTACACCACTGCCAAGGTGCCTAACCCAAACACCGCTGCAGTGGCCCGCAGCATCGTCAACTTCTGTCGCTCCCATCGCATGGCGGTGTGGGACATCTTCACCATAGCCGGAGGGCCCTCCTCCGCCATCACCAACTGGCGCAATGCCGGCATGATGAACACCGACCTCATCCACTATCTCGGCACAGGCTACACCCTTCAGGGCAAACTCCTTGGCGATGCCATCTACCGGGCCTACACCACCACAGCCGCCTCAGGTTCACAGACTCGCATGATACACGGTTCCACACCCAGAGAACAAAAACCATACACCACGGTAAAAGGATTTTAGGAATGTTTGACATAGACCCATCACTTCTCCTCCAACAGTTGAGTTACCAGCCCGACTCCCCCATGATATTCTCATCGGGCATCTTCCTCTTTCTCTTCCTCGGCTTCACCCTCATCTACTGTCTCCTTGCCTCGGCGGAAACAAGCCGCATGGAGAAACACGACCAGCGCATGGGCTGGCGCATCCTCTTCGTCACCCTCTTCTCCTACTACTTCTACTACAAGTCCAGCGGCCTCTTCTTCTGGCTTTTGGCCTTGGTCACCACGTCCGACTACTTCATTGCCCGTGCCATTGCCCAAGTGAAAGAAAAAGGAGGACTGGCCAAGACCCTCGTCGTCCTCTCCCTCATCCTCGACCTCGGCCTGCTCATCTTCTTCAAATACACCAACTTCCTCGGCGAGACCCTCTGCACCATCCTGGCCGACTGCGGCATCCACGTACCCTCCGCCATCAGCGGCTCCTATCTGCAAGGCATCGTGTGGCAGCCGCGCGACATCTTCCTGCCCGTCGGCATCTCCTTCTTCACCTTCCAGTCCCTCAGTTACACCATCGACGTCTATCGCGGCAACATCAAACCCTTGAACCGCCTGCTCGACTACGCCTTCTACGTCTCCTTCTTCCCCCAACTCGTGGCAGGTCCCATCGTCCGGGCCCGCGACTTCATCCCCCAGATTCGCCGTCCCCTCCTCGTCACCGACCAGATGTTTGGCACGGGCGTCTTCCTCATCATCGCCGGACTCTTCAAGAAAGCCGTCATCTCCGACTATATCTCTGTCAACTTCGTCGAGCGCATCTTCCAGCAGCCCGACCTCTACAGCGGCCTCGAAAACCTCCTCGCCGTCTATGGCTACACCCTCCAGATTTACTGCGACTTCTCTGGCTACTCCGACATGGCCATCGGCATCGCCCTCCTGCTCGGGTTCCAGTTCCCCAAAAACTTCGACAACCCCTACCAGTCCTCCTCCATCACCGAGTTCTGGCGGCGGTGGCACATCAGCCTCTCCTCCTGGCTCAAAGACTACCTCTACATCTCCCTCGGTGGCAACCGTCACGGCAAACTGCGCCAATACTTCAACCTCCTCATGACCATGCTCCTCGGCGGCCTCTGGCACGGAGCCTCCCTCAACTTCATCCTCTGGGGCGGTTTCCACGGACTTCTCCTCTGCCTCGACAAAATCTGGCACTCTCTTTGCGGTGTGCTCAGCCCACTCACCTACTTGCCAAGCAAGCGCAATCCCAATCCGACGAAAAATGGGTTTGTGGTGATGGTCGGTGGAGTGGTGACCTTCCATCTCGTCGCAGCCCTGTGGGTACTCTTCCGCGCCCCTTCCTTCGGCATTGCCGAGCAGTTGTTCCATCAGATATGGTACAAATTCGAACCCCAGATATTCCTCCAGTGGTGTACCTCCTACAAAACCGTTGGCCTCCTCATGCTCCTTGGCTACGTGCTCCACTTCCTGCCCCAGAGCCTCTTCGACAAGTTGCGTCAACTCGTCATCAAGAGTCCCCTTCTCGTCAAGGCCCTTCTCATCGTCCTTCTCGTTTGGGTAGTCATCCAAATCAAGTCGAGCGATGTGCAGCCTTTCATCTACTTCCAGTTTTAACCCCCTTCATCAGAAAAGAACTATGGGTAGCCCATTGAGAAAACTATCTCTCCTCCATCTTTTTCTTCTCCTCCTCCCTTTCATGGGTGGCAGCAAGACCTTTGCACAGACCCAAACCACCTTCCACGAAGGAATGCTCCGTACCGTCAAAACCCACGGTTGGCTCAAGGAACTCTTGCAGCGTCAGCATGACGGTCTGACAGGTCATCCCGAAGCCCTTTCCTATCCCTACAATTCCTGTCTGTGGGCAGGCGAGATTTCGCGTTCTGACGAGACCTACGGCGACAACTGGTGGCGTTACGAACAGACAGCCTACTACACCGAGGGTCTGCTCAAGTTGGGCTACGAACTCAACGACCCTGTGATGGTGGCAAAGGCTGAGGAAGGCATCGAATACACCTTGAAGCATCCCAGTGATACAGGCGTGTTGGGCAATTCCACCCTCGAAGGCATCACATGGCCCATGTCGGTCTTCTTCCGTGTGCTGCAAGCCAAGTATGAGCACGACGGCGACGAGCGCATCCCCACCGCCTTGGAAAAGCACTACCTCAACTTCACCCCAGCCGACTTGGCAGGTGGCATCGTGGGTGGACGCAACATCATGAGTCTCGAAGGCATCCTCTGGACCTACGGAAAGACGGGCAACGCCAAACTTCTCCAGTTGGCAGAAGATGCTTGGGCCTGTCAAGATTGCTTTGCTGTCGATGAGACCGCCATCATGAGCGACGAACCCTTCTACATGCACAGCGTCACCTTCTGCGAAATGCTCAAACTCCCCCTGCTGCTCTATGCCTACACAGGCAAGACCCGCTACCTCGACCTCGCCATGACCGCCGTGCGCAAGGTGGAGCGCGAGTCGATGCTGCCCGATGGTGTGCCCACCAGTGCCGAGTTCCTCTACGGCAATCGTGTGGAAGTGAGCCACGAGACCTGCGACATCGTCGATTACACCTGGACACTCGGCCATTTTCTCCAGGTGACGGGGCATGCAGAATGGGCAGACAAGATAGAACGCGCCATCTACAACGCAGGACTCGGAGCCATCACCAAAGACTTCCGTTCCCTCCAATACTTCTCCTCCCTCAACCAGTTCATCGCCACAGGCACCTCAAACCACAACCTCTACAAGCATGGCTCCACCTGGATGGCCTACCGTCCCACCCACGAGACCGAGTGTTGTTCGGGCAACGTCAACCGCATGCTGCCCAACTTCGTGGGACGCCTCTGGATGACCGACACCGAGGGTGGGGCAGTGGCAGCCCTCTATGCCCCCAGCAGTGCCGTGTTCTCCACTCCCCAAGGCGACGTGGAAATCGTGTGTGACACTGACTATCCCTCCGATGGGCAGATTATCTTCCACGTGAAGAGCACGAATGCAGAAGCCACCATCCCCCTCACGCTCCGCATCCCCACATGGTGCAAAGGAGCCACCCTCCAAGTCAACGGAACAGCCCTCAACCTCGCCCTCACCCCTGACACCTACGTCCGTCTGCCGCAGCCCGTCAAGCAAGGCGACCAAATCGCCCTCAACCTCCCCATGCAACTGCAGAAGCAGACCATCGAAGGTCAGGGCGTTTATTTCGAACGCGGCCCATTGCTCTATGCCTATGCCATCCCGCAGCAGATGACCGAAGACCTCGAAGAGTACGACAACATGCACGGCAAGAAGCCCGAGAACCCCGACTTCAAGTGCTGGAACATCACGCCTACGGGTGCATGGAACTATGCCTATGCCGACGATGGAAAAGAGTTTGAAGAGACTGTTGCAGAAGGAGAAAAAGAACCTTACTTCTTCGATAAGCACAGCACTCCCGCCTACGTTATTCCTGTCAAGCCCATCAAGTGGGAACTGGACGAGAACCGTTACACGCCAGCCCTGCCCGAACAGGGACATCTGGAACTTCTGAGCGATAAAGCCACCACCATCGGTCTCGTTCCCTACGCCAGCACCGAGTTGCGCCTCACCGTCTTTCCCGATGCCGACGCACAGCCCCTTCCGTCTGCTCCAGAAAAGGACTATACCCGACCCGCCGATGCGCCAGACTGCGTGAGTGTGGTCGATGGTCACTACTGTGCCTACTTTGAACTGCCCCGCTTCTGCTGGGACGAACCCATCTACTGCAAGGTGCGCACTGCCGACGACACCGCCACCGACCTCCACAGCAACCAAGGCGGCACGCTCTGCGAAAAGGTGGGCACCACATCCAATGGCCGTCAAATCTGGCAATGGAAAGGACCTGCCACCACTGAGCCATCACCCGTCGAACTCATCTTCACCAACCACGACCTGCTCACCGACATCATGCCTTTTGCTAATGGCGGCTACTACAACTACGGCGCACTTCTCTACAAGGCAGGGCAGACCACACCCGTGTCCATCCCCTCCATCCGCGCCAACCAAACCGCTGAAGGCTCCATCTACAACCTTCAGGGACTGCCTGTCAAGGCTCCTGCCACCAAAAACATATATATTGTCGGTGGCAAGAAAGTGGCAACATCTGCCACTCGCTCCCATTAAGAAAGACCATCGCGAAGATGCTGAAGAACACTCACCTACCCCATGCGAATACCCCCTTGCGCAACATCGGCGAGGGACTGCGTGACGGCACACCCATTGCCCTCGGGTACTTTGCCGTAGCCTTCTCCCTGGGCATCATAGCCAAGAAGGCAGGGCTGACAGCCCCCCTGGGCTTCTTCAGCAGTTTCTTCACCCGAGCCTCCGCTGGCGAATACGGAGTCTATACCCTTGTGGCCATCCATGCCACCTACGTGGAACTCATCGCCATGTGTCTCGTCACCAACCTCCGCTACATGCTCATGAGTGCAGCCCTCTCCCAGAAACTGGCACCAGCCACCTCATGGTTCCATCGCCTGCTCATGGCATGCTGCATCACCGACGAAATCTTCGGCATCTCAGTCAATCATCAAGGCTACACCCCTCCAGCCTACACCTATTCGGCAGCCCTCCTTTCCTCCCTCTTATGGGCAAGCGGCTGTGCCATTGGCATCGTGGCAGGCGGCATGCTCCCCACCTCCATCGTCTCCGCCCTCAGCGTGGCCCTCTATGGCATGTTTCTTGCCATCATCGTGCCTCCAGCCCGCCGCGACCGCAACGTGCTCTATGCCCTCATCGCCAGTTTCCTCCTGAGCGGCATCTGTGCCGTCGCACCCATCGTCAGCCAGTGGAGCAGCGGCACACGCACCATCCTGCTCACCCTTCTCATCTCATCGGTCGTGGCATGGCTCCGACCACTAAAAAAACAGGAATCCCATGGAACAGAATAGCCCCATCCTCTACATCCTGTTGGCCATTCTGGTCACCAACCTCATTCGAGTCCTGCCCATGATGCTCATCAAGGGCCCCATCCGCAACACCTTCCTGCGCAGTTTCCTCTACTACGTGCCATACGTCACCCTGGCCGTCATGACCTTCCCGGCCATCATCGAGACCACACTCACCCCGCTCGCCGGCATCATCGCCCTCGCAGTCGGCCTCATAGCCGCCTGGTTCGGTCTCGGCCTCTTCCCCGTCGCCCTCATCTGCTGCCTCATCGTCTATCTCATCGACACCCTCCTACCGATGCTCTGATGTACACCAACTGGTGTAACACCACTTGGCACCCCTCCTCGTCGCTTTTGTAACTGAAAGAAAAAGAGCAGAATAGTTAAAAAATAAGCAATTTCACAAGTTTGTGAATCACAAACTTGTGAAATTTGTAAAAAAAGCCTATCTTTGCCCCCAAAATGGCTTGCGTATGGACAAGAGTTTTGTATATGGCGTGGCTGTGACTGACTATAATTTCACAGGCCGAGAGGAAGAGACTCAACGATTGAAACTGAACTTTGAGAATGGGTTAAACACCATTCTGATTTCACCGCGTCGTTGGGGCAAAACATCATTGGTGAAACATGTGTGCCGTCAACTTGTCGATGGCGATGTAATCACAGTGTATTTGGACATCTTCGGTTGCAAGAGCGAGTATGAGTTCTACAATGCCTTGGCAACCGCTGTTTTGCAACAGACAGCCAACAAGGCACAACTGTGGATGGAAGAGGCACGGGATTTTCTGTTGCGCCTCACCCCAAAGATATCTTTTACGCCTGACCCCTCTTCAGAATTTAGTGTGTCGCTTGGCATCACCCCCGAAACACATAGTCCCGAGCAAGTCCTGGACATGGTGGAGAAGATTGCCGTGAAGAAAAACCAGCACATCGTTGTCTGCATCGATGAGTTCCAGCAGATTGGCGAAATGGACAATAGCCGTAGTGTGCAAGCCCGACTCCGTTCCGTGTGGCAACATCATCACATGACCTCTTATTGCCTGTTTGGCAGCAAACAACACATGATGAGCGGCATCTTCCTGAATCGCAGCATGCCTTTCTATCAGTTTGGCGACCTGATATGGCTGCAGAAGATACCGACCAGCGACTGGATTGGCTATATCACCAGCCATTTTGAGCAAGCAGGCCGTCACATCAGTGCAGAATTAGCAACACGAATCTGCGAAGCAGTTGACAACTATCCATCCTATGTGCAACACCTCGCTTCTATCGTTCTCCATCGTTTGCCAGAAGGCGGAACCGTGACAGAGGAACAGATTGAACCATCTGTGGCAGAATTGATTAGCACCAATGAAATGCTATACATGCAACAGGTGGAACCGCTGTCCGCCTATCAGATGAATTTGCTTCGTGCCATCGTTTCTGGAATCCATAGTGGCTACAATGAGAAACGTGTTCGCACCGCCTTCGACCTTGGTAGCCCTTCCAATATGGTTCGTCTTCGCGATGCGCTCATAGAGCGTGACCTCATCTATTCCGAGATGCGCCAACTTTACGTGACCGACCCCATATTCTCCCTCTGGTTCCGTCGCCGTTTCCTATAGACACCCTCCTGCCGATGCTCAGATGTATACCAACTGGTGTAACACCACTTGGCACCACTCCTCGCTGCTTCTGTAACTGGGTGAAAAAGAATGAAATGGGTAAAACAAAACGGCGGATAGTCATTAACCCTCAAACGGTCATTAAAATATTCATGAAAAATTATTGTCCAAGAAAAACCAAGCCGCTTGCGGCAACACATAAGTAGATGACCAGTAGGGGATATATGCTGCGGCAGGCCGCATGTTCTCGAACAATAATGTCCAATAATTAACAATAATTTCATCCAATAATTATTGGAACCAATTTTTGGAAATTATTGGCAATTATTGTCCAAGGAAAAACCAAGCCGTTTGCGGCGAAGAGCCGATGAGTACAACGCCGTGCAAATTATAATAGGAACGGCGTACAGATTATATATTGTACGGCGTACAATTTGAATATGCAACGGCGTTGCACGTAGTGGAGAAACGGAGTCCCCTCATACGTCAGTTCGGTATAAGAGAGGTTTTAATGATACGCCTTCGGCGGCTTTAGAAAAACAAGAAAACACAATAGAAAATAAGAAAAAATAGGGAAAGTACAATGCTTTTTTCTAGTATTTCTAAAGCCCGCAAAGCGGTAAAAAGAACTTCCGAATTTAAGTTCTCTTATATCGAACAGACGTTAATGATAGAAATTAGTGACCTAAATTATTCCAATTATTTTAATTAGTTTCAGGAAAAAAGCCGCTTGCGGCCACACATAAGTAGATGACCAGTAGGGGATATATGATGCGGCAGGCCGCATGTTCTCGGACAATAATTTCCAATAATTTACAATAATTGGTTCCAATAATAATTATTGGATAAAATTATCGTCAATTATCGTCCAAGAAGACAAGCCGCTTGCGGCGAAGAGAAGAGACATCATTGCATAAGACAATTCAGTGTGGTCACTTAAATCCACTTTTTTTACCCAAACACTTGAAACATCAAAAATAAATCGTACATTTGCAAAAATAAATGAAAGCGAACATGCGGACAAGACAAGAATATGTGGATATTATCAAGTCTCATGCCGATGAGTTGCGGTCGCGTTTCGGCATCACTTCCATGTTGCTGTTCGGCTCTGTGGCCAGAAACGAACATCATGAAGGGAGCGATGTGGACTTGTTCGTGACCATGCCTCCAAAGTTGATGAACCACATTGCTGCGGCACAATACTTGAAAGAACTGTTGGGCAATGATGTTGATTTGATACAGGAGCATCGTCACATGCGTCCATTTTTTCGTAAACAAATAGAACGAGATGGCATCACTATCATACCGACAACTACAAATAGTTGAAGACTATCTTGAGCAGATACATCACGCCATTCTTGATTTGAAGGAATGGAACAAGGGCATTGACAACCCAGACACATGGCTCATGTCTGCCGATGGAATGAAGACATTGGCTGCCAATTGTATGCTTCTTGAAGCAATCGGTGAAGGCTTCAAAAAGGTTGATGCCATGACAAAGAAGCAGTTACTGCCTTCCCGTCCCGAAATACCATGGAAACAAGTGATGGGTATGCGTGACCATATTGCTCACGGCTACTTTGACATCAATTCCGACCTTGTGTGGGACACCATACAAAATGATTTGTCCCCTTTGCAGGAGACGGTTGAATTTCTGATAAAGAACCTATATACCATCATTTCATTGGATGATGAATCGGCGTAAAAATAGGACAAATAGTCAAAAGCGAAATGGGGTTTTCCATGTTTTTGTCTGTCTGCTCTGCCAAAACACCCCATTGCAATGTCCAGTTGCCAAAAATAAGAGTTTTTAACACTTGCCCTGTGAAAAATGATGAAGATTGACGGAAACTTGATGGGGGAGGGGTCTGTGGCACGGAAAAAAGTCCGTAACTTGCATCGCAAAGATGTAGATATTAGTAAGCCGGGATGATATGATGATGAAAACATAAGGAACGTATGATGCGGCAGGCCGCATGTTCTCGGACAATAATTGCCAACAATTACCCAAAATTGGTTCCAATAATAATTATTGGATCAAATTATTGTAAATTATTGAAAATTATCGTCCAAAAGAACCAAGCCGCTTGCGGCAACACATAAGAAGGTGAATCGCCCTCTGCGATGAGTTTTAAGAAACAAATGACCATAATTAGAATAATTTCATCCACAAATTTTAATGATAGAAATTAGTGAACTGAATTATTCCAATTATTCTAATTAGTTTCAAGAAAACCAAGCCGCTCGCGGCTGAAGGGGGAAGAGAAAAAGAGGATATGTCCTTAACAAAGATGGAAAAGATAAAAAAGATAATTATCGGATCAAATTATCGTTAATTATCGTCCAAGAAAAAGCCGCTTGCGGCAACACATAAGTAGATGACCTGTAGGATAATGGTGCGGCCCCGCCGCATCATATAAACTATTTTTGTTCGACTACTTATTTTTTTATTTTTTCTTGTTTTTCTAAAGCCCGCGAAGCGGTAAAAAGAACTTCCGAAGTTGAGTTCTCTTACGTCGAACTCACGTTGCGTTGAACAACAAAAAAAGGCTGGCTCCCATCATGGAAGCCAGCCCTTATTATATAATATGTGTGAGTCTTACTCTTGCACGTAACTTGCCAACTGGTCAACATTGAGGGCGTGGATGTAGTTGCAGTGCTTGGCTACTTCGCTCTCGGCATAGTTGATGAAGACGGTGAGCGACTTGCCGAAGAGTTCGGGGGCGCGCTGGGTGTCTTGCAGGAGCAGATGCGACATGATGACGTAGGCGGTCATTTCGTAGAGTTTGCGGGCGCAGAGGTCGAGGAAGTCTTGATTGCCTGGCTCTTTGGCCTTGTCGATGCAAGCGGCGAGTTTCTCGTTCATGGCCTTGATGCGCTCTGCATAGGCTGCATATTCGGCTGCTACGGGTTCTGCCTCGAAGTCTTTGATAACTCCGGCGTAGAAGCCTGAGGTGATGTAGCGGATGGCGGCTACGGTCTGCAACTGGGTGGTTCCCTCGTAGATGGACATGATGCGGGCATCGCGATAGACGCGCTGGCACTTGTATTCGAGCATGAAGCCTGAACCGCCGTGCACCTGGATGGAGTCGTAGGCGGATTCGTTGGCGAACTCGGAGTTCATGCCTTTGGCGAGTGGGGTGAAGGCATCGGCGAGTTTCGAGTATTTCTTGAACTCGTTGCGCTCTTCGGGGGTGAGTTTGCGCTCCTTGCTGATGTCGTCGAGGCACTTGTAGATATCGACGTAGCGGGCAGTCATGTAGAGGAGTGAACGTCCAGCGTCGAGTTTGGCCTTGATGCGGGCAATCATGTCATAGACGGCTGGGAAGTGGATGATTTCCTTGCCGAACTGCTTGCGGTCGCGGGCGTAGTTGATGGCCTCTTCGTAGGCTGCCTGTTCGGCACCTACTGACTGGGAGGCGATGCCGAGACGGGCACCGTTCATCAGTCCCATGACGTACTTGATAAGACCGAGTTTCTCGGAACCACAGAGTTCTGCCTTGGCGTTCTTATAGACGAGTTCGCAGGTGGGGCTGCCGTGGATGCCGAGTTTGTTCTCGATGCGGCGCACGTTGACACCGCCGTTGCGCTTGTCGTAGATGAACATGGAGAGGCCACGACCGTCGCGAGTGCCTTCCACTGAACGTGCCAGCACGAGGTGGATGTCGGCATCGCCGTTGGTGATGAATCGCTTCACTCCGTTGAGTCGCCAGCAGTTCTCTTTTTCGTCGAAGGTGGCTTTGAGCATCACAGACTGGAGGTCGGAACCTGCGTCTGGCTCCGTCAAGTCCATAGACATCGTCTCGCCGGCACAAACACGTGGGATGTAACGCTTGCGCTGATCTTCGTCACCAAACTCATAGAGTGTCTCGATACAATCCTGAAGAGACCAGATGTTTTCGAAACCAGCATCACCTTCGGCGATGATTTCGTTGGCAGCGGTGTAAACCACGTTGGGGAGGTTGAGGCCGCCGTAACGACGGGGCATGGTCATGCCACAGAGTCCTGCCTTGATGGTGGCATCGAGGTTTTCGTAGGTCTTGCTGGCATAGCGCACACGGCCGTTCTCGCAGTGGGGGCCTTCGGCATCGACATCCTCAGAGTTGGGGCCGATGATGTTGGCGTTGATGTCGCCTGTGATTTCGAGCAGGCTGTCATAGTTCTCCTGTGCATCCTCGTAGTCCTTGGGTGCATAGTCGTACTGACCGTAGTCAGCATAGTTGCGTTCCTTGAGTTCAACAATACGCTGCATCAGTGGATGCTGCATGTGAAACTTTATCTCAGGAACATCGGTATAGGAATTTGCCATGGTTATTTCGAGTTCTTTTTATAGTACTTAATGAGTTTTGGAACAACCTCTTCGATGGTGCCGTTGATGATGTAGTCGGCAATCTGGTTGATGGGTGCCTGTGGGTCGGAGTTGATGGAGATGATGATGCCAGAGTCCTTCATACCTGCCACGTGCTGGATGGCACCTGAGATGCCGCAAGCAATATAGACTTTAGGACGAACTGTGGTGCCTGTCTGACCAATCTGACGGTCGTGGTCAATCCAACCTGCATCGACTGCTGCACGGCTGGCACCCACTTCTGCATGAAGTTCTTTGGCGAGTTCGAACAGAAGGTTGAAGCCTTCGGGACCACCTACACCATAACCACCGGCGATGACGATGGGAGCACCTTTGAGGTTGTGCTTTGCCTTCTCCACGTGACGGTCGAGCACCTTCACCACATAGTCGGTGAGAGGGATGTACTTGGCCACGTCGTGCTTCACCACTTCGCCCTTGTAGTTCTCGTCGAGGATTTCCTTCTTCATCACACCGTCACGAACGGTTGCCATCTGTGGGCGATGCTCGGGGTTGACGATGGTGGCGATGATGGAACCACCGAAAGCGGGACGAATCTGGTAGAGTTGGTCTTCGTAGTGCTTGTCAACGAAGTTGCCTTCAGCATCCTTCACTTTCATGTCGAACGAGCCAATCTCCAACTGGGTGCAGTCGGCTGTCAGACCAGAGTGAAGTGCGGATGACACACGGGGACCCAGGTCGCGACCGATGACGGTGGCACCGAGGAGACAAATCTGTGGCTGCTCCTCCTTGAAGAGGTTCACCACAGCAGAAGTGTGTGGAAGAGAGGTGTAGGGGAAGAGTTTCTCGTCGTCGAAGATGTGCACCTTATCTACACCGTAGGGGATAACTTGCTTCTCAACACCATCGAGACCAGCGCCGATCAGTACGGCTTCCAACTGTACACCCAGTTGGTTGGCGAGTTTGCGACCCTTGGTGCAAAGTTCCAGACTCACATCGGCAACCTTGTTGCCTTCGAGTTCGCAATATACAAATACGTTGTTCATTATCCGATAGTGTTTGATTCCATAAGTTCAACAATCAGGCTCTCCACATCAGCGTCGCTGGAGGTGAGAGTCTTGTTTTCCTTGGCTTTGAAGACGATGCTCTTCACGGCCTTCACGTTGGTAGGAGAACCTGCCTTGCCAATCTGTGCGGGGTCTGCCTCGATGTCGGCTGCACCCCAAGTGGTGAATTCGCGGTTCTTGTTGGCCCACACACGCTTCACGTTGCGCACACGACAAGGAGCGGCACTGCCGTTCACCGTCACCACGATAGGCAGAGGGCCTTCTACGGTCTCCACGCCGCCGTCGATGTGACGCTTGGCAACAATCTTCTTGGCTTCCTTGTCGAGCGAGATGATTTCCTCGGTGTAGGTAATCTGGGTGAGACCTAACTTCTCTGCCACCTGTGGACCCACCTGTGCAGTGTCGCCGTCGATGGCCTGACGACCGCAGAGGATGATGTCGTAGTCGCCCACTTTCTTGATGGCCTGAGCCAGTGTGTAGGAAGTGGCGAGGGTGTCGGCACCGCCAAGTGGACGGTCTGAGATGAGGATGCCTTCGTCGGCACCACGGTAGATACCCTCCTTCAGCACCTCGGCAGCCTTGGGCAGACCCATGGTGAGCATGGTGATGGTGGAACCAGGGTTAGCGTCCTTCAGGCGCAGGGCCTGTTCAAGGGCGTTCAGGTCCTCGGGGTTGAACACGGCTGGCAAGGCAGCACGGTTCACTGTACCCTCTGGAGTCATCGCGTCGGGGCCGACGTTGCGTGTGTCGGGCACCTGCTTAGCGAGTACAATGATTTTCAAACTCATAAAATTTTTTTGTATTGATTGTTTTGGGTATGTATTGTTACCATACTGGTTAGTCTTGTCCGCTTAGGGGCAAGGTATTTGGGGGCAAATTTACGACATTTTTTCTGCTCAAACAATAAAAAAGAACTTTTTAATGCTCAAACCAAGGAAAAGAGTGCAAAAAAGGTGCGAAGTCAGAGGACTTTGCACCTTTCTTTTTTGTAAATATGTATGAGTGTGTGTCAGCGGATGAGTACCTTTCGGGTGGTTCCGTCGGCCTGGCGCAGGATGTAGATGCCGGGAGCGGGGCGGCCTTGCAGTGTGCGACCATCGAGTGTGTGGTAGGTGGCGGTGGTGGTCGATGGCGACTTGATGCTGCCGATGGCATCGGGTAGTGGAGGCAGTGGGGCGTAGCGGAGTTGGAAGTGGTCGATGCTCCACCAGGCCGTGCCGCCGAAGGTGGCTTCTGCCGAGATGGTCAGTTTGTCGCCGTGCTGGATGGTGAGGGTTTCCAGTTCGGCCTTTTGCCAACCGTTCTGGAAGTCGTTGCCTCCGGTGGTGGTGCTGCCCGTGCCTGTCACGGTCTTAGTGTAGGTGGTGGCTTGGCCGCCAGCAGGAGTGTGGATGGCCTTCAGCGAGAAGGACTGGCCAGTGCTGCCGCGCAAGAGGGTACTGAGGACGTACTGTCCTGCTGGCAGGTTGGTGATTTCTTGTTCTAACGATGAACTGTAGGCACCTGACTTCCAGATGTTGAAGTAGGTGTTGGCGGTGTTGCCGTCATAGGCTTCGCCCGTGTTGGTGCTGAGCGAGGCGGTTGTCCAGAAGTCGGAGGTGGAGCGGCTGCAGTCGGCATTGCCGATGAGGCGGGTGGCATCGCGCTCTTCGTTGCCGATGGCTGGGAAGCAGTTGGCCAGTCGTTGGTCGGCCTCAGCCACCACTTCTTCGTAGGTGGTGTTGGTCAGGACTTGCTTCTCGGTGCCCAAATAGAGCAGTTCGAAGTCGTCGGCTCCGGCCCATCGCCCTGTCATCGGGGCCACGTTGCGGATGCCGATGCGCAGGGTGCCGTTGCGCACCACGATGAGGGGGACGGTGGTCTTCTGGGTGTAGTCAATCTCGCTGTCGGTGGTCACAGGCTCGAAGTAGGTCACGCCGTCGGCTGTGGCATAGAGTCCCACGGCCCCATTGAGGGTGGCTCCTTCCACGTGGTCGGTGGAGTTGAAGCACACGGCAGAGAGGCTATAGACACCGTTGGGGATGTCGTTGAGGTCTTGGTAGTAGTTGAAGTCGATGTCGGCGGCTGTGCTGTTCCACACTTCCAGGTAGGTGTCGCCCGAAGCGGCTTTGGTGAACCCATTGGCTGCATTGCGCACACAGGTCCAGCCCGGCACATTCTCCTTCGAGGCTGTGTTGATGCCGGGGTTGACGATGAGGCCCGTGCCTTGCTCCTCGCTGGTGGCAGTGCTGCCATAGAGGTTGGTGCAGGCCACGCGGAAGACATCTTTTTCGTGGTCAATCTCGTCGAGCGACACCTTGTGGGTCACCTTGCTGTTCTCCAAGAGCGAACGGTCGGTCACGGTGTAGAGGTCTTGCCATTCGTCGCCCACCTTGCGTTGCAGGATGAGTTGGTCGGTGGCGTCACCGTTGGTGTTGCCAAGTGTGAAGGTGATGGTGTTTTGGGCAGCACTGATGGTGTAGTCGAGGGTGGGAGCCTTTATGCCGGGTGCCCACCATGCAGGAGTTTTCGTGTATTTGGCATTGTAAGCAAAGGTGGAGCGGTGGTCGCGATAGACCTGTCCGGCCGGAGTGAGTCCCTTGGATGGGTTGGCTTCGTAGAACATATAGGTCTGCCACATATCTACACCATAGATGGCGTAACGCTCTATCCACGGACATTCTTCAATCTTCTGGAGAAGGACTTGCAGATACTTTCTGTTCTGTTCATAACTGGTCACCTTGTTGCTGTTCCATGAGGCACTGATTTCCATCTCTGTGAGCCAAAGTGGACGCCCCGTGTTGTTCCACACGCTCTTGCACTGGCTGTTGCAGAACCAGTTGGCATAGTCGGTTTCGTTGTAACCAGCCAAATCCCAGTAAGCATGGGTGACGGCAAAGTCGCAGCGCGAATGGTTGTTGTTCTGATCTACATAGTTGAAGTAATTGGTCAGATAGCCAAGGTCTGTGGGCTGAGGCGAGCCGATGCGTCCGCCACTAGCCTGAAAATCACTGTTGTAGCCATAGGCGGTCCATTCGTTGATGGTGCCTCCGCAGGAGCATTTGTCGCTGGTGTGCTGCTCTGAGTGTTCAGGCTCGTTGAGCGAGAGGGAAGCCGTGGCCGTCTTGTTGTTCACCTCGCTGGCGCTGGGCCAGTAGCGGTGCTGTTTGCACGGCACATACTCCAGGTCGGTGGTGGAACTGTAGCCCGCACTCCACGACCAGAACCACGTGGCTCTCAGTTGGTCGGCTCCGCTCTTGCCACTCGTGTTGCCCCATCCTTTCTTGGAGAGGTATTGCCATTGCTTCACATTGACCGAGGTGACCCGTTTGGTCAGGGATTGGGGCAGGGTGATTTCGAGGTCGGCATGGTCGGCCACATACACACGGCTATGTCCGCTGCCGTCGGTGCCAGATGCCAAAGTGGCCATGTAGCCTCGGCGCAGCACGAAACTGGTCATGGCATTGCTGTTCTTGCCGAGGTTGGTGTGGTTGCCCACGGCAAGGGTGAACTCGCCCGTGGTGCCTTGGCAGGTCATCACGGTTTGGGGTTTGGGGATGATGGCTGCACCGTTGAGGAAGATGGCCACGCGGCAGTTGGAGCCGTTGGAGGCGGCTTTGCCATTGATGGTCACATACTTGAGGTAGGTGCTGATGACGGTGCTGGGCACGATGTTGTCGATGATGAGCCAAGTGCGGTCGCTGCCCAGGTTCACCTTCGTGGTGCCAGACATGGGGGTGCTGTTTGAGGTGATGTGGATGTCGATGGCGTCAGAGCGGTCGATGGTCTTGTCTTTCAGTTGACAATAGTCTATCTCGCTGATGCCCTGCTCGTTGGTGTAGATGGCCGACTCGTAGGCTTGGCGCGCCTCGGCCCATGTGTTGCCCATCACGGGGATGACAGAGAACTGCGAGTGGCTGCCCTTGGGCTTGTCGTAAAAGACACTCACGTAGTCCTTGCCCTTGTTGGCACCATCCACGCCGAGGTATTTGTTGTTCTTCTTGTTAATCAGATAGGTATAGGTTCCTTCGTCCACATTCCAGAGGAAACGGCTGTCGGTAGAAGGTGTGTCTTCAAACACGACGCTCCAGTTGTTGGTGCTGCTGGCGGCCAGATACCGACGGTCGATTTTCTGGCGGAGCAGCACGTAGCCGTCGATGCCGGAGGGTTCTGCCACAAAGATGTAACTGTCGGCATCGGTGTTCTTGCCATAGGCCGAGAGGGCTGGTTCGGTGCCATCTTCGTTGCTGCCGAGCAGTTTCTCGTAGATGTTGAGCCAGATGTAATACTCGGTGTTTTCCTTCAGTGAGGCGTGGGCAGCGGGGGAGGAGAGCAGCAGCAGGATGCCGATGAGTGCCTTGGTCATGAAGGCGGTTCTTGGTGTGGTAAGCATAAAGGTGTATAAACAATGTGGTTAATAAGACTGTTTCTGAATGCAAAGGAACGAAAAAAAACTGAGATACGAAAAAAGAATGTGGGCTTTTTTGTGCTGTGGGCTTACAAAGGGTCCACATCGTAGTAGATATTGACACTCTTGGCGATGGGCATGGATTGTATTTGCTGCTGGATGGCGGTGAGTGTCTGGCGCACTTTGTCGATGGAGGCGGTGAGTTCCATCTTGAGCATGATTTTTCGGATGTAGAGGGAATGGATGCGACTCACGGGCGGACGGTCGGGACCCAGCACACGCTCGCCGAAAGCGGTGCGCAGTTTAGTGGCCATGTCGGTGGCCAGATGCTCCAGCAGTTGGTCGTCGCGGTGGCGCAGATAGACGTAGATGAGGCGGTAGAAGGGAGGGTAGTGGAAGAGTTGGCGTTCGGTCATCTGCTCGTAGAACATCTGCCAGTAGTCGCCCTGGGTAATCTGGCGGATGATGTCGGAGTCGGCCGAACGCGTCTGGAGGATGACGTGTCCGAAGGTGTTGTTGCGTCCGGCTCGCCCAGCCACCTGGCTGAGGGTCTGGAAGGCACGTTCGTAACTGCGGAAGTCGGGGAGGTTGAGCATGGTGTCGGCATCGAGCACACCCACGACAGACACACGGTCGAAGTCGAGTCCTTTGGTCACCATCTGGGTGCCGATGAGGATGTCGGCCTTGTGTTGGGAGAAGTCGCTGATGATGTGTTCATACTGGGCCCGTGTGGTGGCGGTGTCGAGGTCCATGCGGAGGGTGGTGGCTTGAGGGAAGAGGGTGGAGAGTTGTTCTTCGATGCGTTCGGTGCCGATGCCGACGGAGACGAAGGCAGACTGGGCGGGTGAACCGCCCAGTGCCAGTTGGGAGGGGGGAGGGGAGCAGGCGGGGCAGCGTTGGGGGATGCGGGTGGTGTAGCCGCAGTAGTGGCAGGTGAGGGAGGCTGTTTTCTTGTGGAGGGTGAGGGTCACGTCGCAGTGGGGGCATCGGGGCACCCATCCGCAGGTCTTGCACTCGATGAATGAGGAGAATCCGCGACGGTTCTGGAAGAGGATGATTTGCTCGTGGCGCATCAGGGCGGCCTGCATCACCTCGATGAGCCGTGGGGAGAAGGCTCCTTTCATCAGCCGTTTGCGCTTGGCCTCTTTGGTATCGACCACTTCGATGGTGGGCAGTTGCATGTCGCGGTAGCGTTGGGTGAGTTGCACGTAGCCATAGCGTTTCTTGCGCGCCAGGTGATAGACCTCGAAGGAGGGTGTGGCGGTGCCGAGCAGGGTCTTGGCTCCCCACATGTGGGCGAGCATGATGGCGGCGTTGCGCGCATGGTAGCGTGGTGCCGGCTCTTGCTGCTTGTAACTCTGCTCGTGTTCCTCATCGACGATGACGAGGCCGAGCCGCTGGAAGGGGAGGAAGATGCTGGAGCGCACACCGAGGATGAGTTGGTAGGGCTGGGCTGAGGCTTGTCGCCGATAGACTTCCAGCCGCTGGGCATCGGAGAACTTGGAATGATAGACGCCCATGCGGTCGCCGAAGATGCGGCGGAGACGCTCTGTGATTTGGGTGGTGAGGGCTATTTCGGGGAGGAGGTAGAGCACTTGCTTCCCTTCTTCCAGAAACTTGGCAATCAGGTGGATGTAGAGTTCGGTCTTGCCAGAGGAGGTGACTCCGTGGAGGAGGGTGACGTCTTTGTGGAGGAAGGAGGTTTCAATCTCGTCGAGTGCCTTCTGCTGGAAGGGTGAGAGGGGCCTCCCCCCGCCCCCTCCGAAAGAGGGGGAGTGCCCATTCGGATTGTTTGTCATCAGACCCCCACCCCGCATGGTGCTCCCCCTCCTTAGGAGGGGGCGGGGGGAGGCCAACTTCAGTGCTGCTTCGTCCTTGGGTTTCATGGCTCCGGGCAGGGCGGCCTTCATCACATCGCCGAGGGGGCAGAGGTAGTAGTGGGCTATCCATTGCCAGAAGGCGAACTGCTGCTCGTTCACGACGGGTTGCTGGTCGAGCACTTCGATGGCGGGCTTGACCTCAACCCCTTGTGGGGCGTTCTCGTGGGTGCGAAGAATGATGCCGGTGTAGATTTTGTTCTTGCCGAGGGGTACAATAATTCGACAGCCTCTCAAATCTCGTGGTGCGGGTTGGGTGGGGTTGGGGACGAGATAAGTGAGACTGTCGAAAGGGATGGGCAGGATAACGTCGGCGTACATGGGCAGGGTGGGTGATGCGATGGCATCGCATCAGACGCGACCGATGTCAAGCGGATTGGGGCTTAGAACAGGTAGGTGAGGGAGACTTGGTGGGTGTTGTTCCTCAGTTTTCCCGTCACGAGTTTTTCGGCTGTGTCCCTGTAGGTGATTTCAGCGGTCTTGCCGATGGCTATGTTATAGTTGTAACCCACGCGCAGGTGTGAGAGTACGGTCACACCGCAACCCACGTTCCAACTGAACTCAGACTTTTTCAGTTCCCAACCTTCGGTCATCTCGGCGTTCAGGTGCCAGTGGCGGTCGCCGATGTTCCAGGCAAACTGTGGGCCTGTGGCGATATAGACGCTGGCCATGCTGCTGAATCCGTAGGTGTATTTCAGATTGATGGGCAGGTCGATGTAGTGCAGTGTCTTGTGCGATTTCATCATGCCGCCGTCGATGTCTTCGTCAAATTCGGCCATGCCCACTACGCTGTTGTCGTAGAGCAGGGAAATGTCGGCTCCAATGCCGATGATGGGCATGGTGTATTCGGCTGTTACACCGGCAAAGAAACCGTTGCGGTTCTTGCCGTCGATGTTGCTGGGCAGGTTCTTGAGACTGACGTGGTTGATATTCATACCAGCCTTGATACCGAACTTGATTTGTGCCTGCGAGGGCAGTGCAAACGTGAGTGCTGCCACGAGGACAGTGAGGGTAAGGATGTTCTTTCTCATATCTGTTTTGCTTTGATGTGATAGCGTGTTTTTTGTTTTCTTCGGCAAAGTAAGCACTTTTTTCTCACATACAAAAATATTTTCGGGTAAAAAATGCGGAAGTCGCCCTTTTTGTGATAGAAAGGAGGGTGAAGGGGACTCCTTGTGTAGGTGTGATTCCACTGCCGAAAAAGAGGAAACGGAACTCGGTGAGGGTGGATGGTGAAAAACTGTCACAATGTCACCTTTCAGTGCCTCAAAACAGGTGTGAGTCACACCTGTGGTAGGGGTGTGACTCAGACCTATGGTATAGGTGTGACTCACACCTGTTTTGAGGCACTGGAAGGGGTGTTTTTGCCGACATTCTGTCAGCGTGGGAGACACAAGGCCGATACGAATGAAGAGGGAGGGAAAGGCGGGGCAAGGCGGAAGGCTCGGATGGGCTTTGGGAGGAAGCGTGGTGGCGCGACCGAAAGGACGAAAAGGGCAGGGAAAACGAAAAATGCCACCATTGTAAACTCCGGCTTTGCAAAACGATGTTCCCCCACCAAAATGGGTAAAATATTATATTGTTGTAAATCAGTGGAATAGGTAATTATTAACAGATGTGTTGATAACTTTTTTGAAAATTTTTTCCCGAAAAGTGGGGGATTGTGGGGGAAATGTGTATATTTGCACATTCTTTTGAAAAATAGCCAATTCGGTAGTGTTTAACCATCAGTAGTCAACAACGCAGAAGAAAAGATGAGATTCATCGGCGATTATCCAGCAAAGACCGATGCCAAGGGGCGAGTTTTCTTGCCGGCGGCATTCAGGAAGATACTCGAGGCGGAAGGCGAGCGGAGTCTCGTGTTGCGCAACGATGTGTTCCAGAAGTGTCTGGTGCTCTATCCCGAGTCGGTGTGGAACGCTCAACTCGACGATTTGCGGACTCGGGTGAACCCGTGGAACAGCCAGCAGCAGATGATGTTGCGCTTGTTTGAGGCCGATGCGGAGCCTGTCGAACTGGACGCTCAGGGGCGGTTGCTCATCTCGAAGCGGAAACTGCAATATGCAGGCATCGAGGGTGATGTGCGCTTTCTGGCGATGGTGGATAGGATAGAAATCTGGAGCAAGCAGGCACTGGAGGAGGTGATGAGCGCGAGCGGAGACCTGGGCAACCAGATGGAGCAGATGTTTGGTCAGTTGCCTGCGTGAGAGGGCTGGAACGGAAAGGAGGGAAACGATGGCAGAACAGGGTTTTACATATCATGTGCCAGTGCTTCTGAAGGAGAGCGTCGATGGGCTGAACATCGGCAAGGGCGGTTGCTTTGTGGATGTGACGTTTGGCGGCGGAGGACATAGCAGGGAAATCCTGTCCAGGATGGACGGAGAGGGACATCTCTATGGTTTTGACCAAGATGCCGATGCCGAGCGGAATGCCGAAGGGATGGATGAAGGACGTTTCACGTTCGTGCGGAGCAATTTCCGTTTCCTGCGCAACTTCTTGAGATACTATGGCGAGGAGCAGATTGACGGACTTTTGGCCGACCTTGGGGTGAGTTCGCATCACTTCGACGACAGCGAACGCGGGTTCTCTTTCCGCTTCGAAGGCAAACTGGACATGCGGATGAATCAGCGGGCCGGAAAGACTGCAGCCGATGTGGTGAACTCGTATGACGAAAAGCAGTTGGCCGACATCTTCTACCTGTATGGCGAACTGAAACAGAGCCGGAAGATTGCTGCAGCCATCGTGAAGGCCAGGCAGACGAAGCAGGTGGAGACGATTGGCGATTTTCTGGAGGTGGTGAAGCCTTTCTTCCGCAGCGAACGGGAGAAGAAAGATTTGGCCAAGGTGTTTCAGGCTCTCCGCATTGAGGTGAATCATGAGATGGACGCGCTCCGGGACATGCTGAAGGCTGCAACGGAGATGCTGAAGCCGGGCGGACGATTGGTGGTCATCACCTACCACTCGCTGGAAGACCGCATCGTGAAGAACCTGATGAAGACGGGCAATGTGGAGGGGCATGAGGACAAGGACTTCTTTGGACGAGTGCATACACCGTTCCGTCTGGTGAACCGACAAGTGATTGTGCCGAGCGATGAGGAGGTGGCGCGAAACCCCAGGAGCAGGAGCGCGAAACTGAGGATTGCGGAGAGGGTGTGAACGATGAGGCTCTGCCGACACGACGATTGAATGGAATAGATTTGTTATCCACGCCTTTTGAGGCGATAAAGTGAGTTACACATTATTATAATTAAAGGGAAATGGCCGCAGAAAGGCCGCGAATGAAAATTATGGTGAAAAAGGAAGAACAATGGAATGCTAAAGAGGAAGAGTTGCAGGCAACTCCTCCAGAAGATGTTGGGGCGGAAATCAAATCCATGAAAGACGAACGGGAAGCCATCGAGGCTATGCGCAAGTTTACCAACGAGGATGATGACGACTTGGGTGAGATATCAGTCAAGTCCATTCTCGGTGGCGATTTCCTCATGAGCCGCTTCATGATGAAACAGATTGTCTTCGTGATGTTCTGTGTCTTGCTAATGATTCTCTACACGGGCAACCGCTATGACAGTCAGCAAGATGCCATCTTGATTGACAGTCTGCGTGGAGCCTTGCAGGACGTGAAGTATAACGTGCTCACGCAGTCGAGCGAACTGATGAACCTGACGCGACAGTCGAATGTGGAGAAGATGCTGAGCGGCACACCCGATAGCCTGTTGCACAATTCCATCACTCCACCTTATCTCATCAAGGGAAATGACCAGGCGGAGAACGCCAATGAGAACCAGGTGGAAGAGGTGCTGGTGGGTGCAGAGGTCGTGGATGAAATGGAAGAGGAGGATAAGGAGAGAATGAAGGAGGGACAGAAAAAGGAAGAAACAGAAAAGCAGGAAAAGGAAGTGCAGGCGAAAGAGCCTGACGGACAGGTGAAGACGGAGGAAGGGGCGACGAAACAGTCTGCGGAAGAGGCGGCGAAGAAGCAAGAAGGAGAACCGAAAAAGACTGATGATGCAGTGGAGGCAAAGGGAGTGGAAACCAATAAGTTGAACTCAGAAAAGAACAAGAGACAATGAAGTTTGACAAGAAATATATCAACACACGTATTACGGTGATTGTGGTGCTGGCAGCCCTTGCGATGATTGCCATCATCACAAGTGCCATCTTGACGGCTACGGTGCAGAACGAAAAGTGGAAGGGGGTGGCGGCTATGAGTGTGAGCGACACGATGGTGCTGAAACCCAATCGGGGCAACATCCTGAGTGCCGACGGCCAGTTGATGGCCAGCAGCCTGCCTGACTACAAGGTGTATGTGGATTTCTTGAGCGGCATCGAGTGGTGGTATGACTCTCTCTCCACAGGCAAGAAGCAGAAACTGTATGACCCCGAGCAGTTGGCGAAAAAGGACTCCATGTGGATGGTGAACATGGACACGATTTGCAGCGGATTGGCCGAGATTTGTCCGCGCTATACGGCTGAGGAGTACAGGACGCACCTGGTGGAGGGGCTGGAAAAGCGGAAGAGATACTGGGAGGTGTGTCCGCGCACCATCTTGAACTTCATCCAGTATAACCAGTTGGTCAAACTGCCGATTTTCTGTCTGAAGAACCGCAACCGCAGCGGCATGGTGGTGGAAGAACGCAACAACCGCAACAAGCCTTTCGGTTCGTTGGCTCGACGCACGTTGGGCGAGATGTATGGTGCCAAAGACTCGGCGCGTTCGGGCTTGGAGTTGGCCTACGACTCCTTGCTTCGTGGCGAACCGGGCAAGGTGCATAACAAGAAAGTGTATAACAAGTACCTGTCTATCATCGACAAGGAACCCGTGGATGGCTACGACTTGGTGAGCACGATTGACGTGAGTATGCAGGACATCTGCGAGAGTGCCTTGCGCGAGAAACTCCACGAACTGGATGCCTCGATGGGTGTGGTGGTGCTGATGGAGGTGAAGACGGGCGACGTGAAGGCTATCGTGAACCTGATGCGCTATGACGATGGCGAGTATTATGAGGCAAGAAACTATGCGCTGGCTGCCTTGATGGAGCCAGGCTCTACCTTCAAGACGGCCTCCATTCTGGTGGCACTGGACGATGGCTATATCAAGACTACCGACTTTGTGGATACGGGATGTGGTATCTGCAACATGTATGGGGCGATGATGAAAGACCACAACTGGCACCGTGGCGGCTATGGCACGATTGATGTGCCGCATGTGCTGATGGTGTCGAGCAACGTGGGTGTGAGCAAACTCATTGACAAATATTATCATAACCAACCCGAAAAGTTTGTGGAAGGCTTGCGCCGTGTGGGCATCGGCACTCCGCTGGGATTGCCTTTCGACGGTGCGGCTGACCCGCGAATCCGAATGCCGCACAAGGACAGCAGAGGTGGCTACAAAATGTCGGACAACTGGTCGGCTACGGCTTTGGCCTGGATGTCCATTGGCTACGAAACCCAGATTCCTCCTATCAGCACGGTGAGTTTCTACAACGCCATTGCCAATAACGGCAAGATGGTGCGTCCGCGTTTTGTGAAAGGCATTTCGAGGAAAGGTGAGATGGTGGAGGAGTTTCCTGTGGAAGTGATTAAGCCGCACATTTGCAAACAGGCAGCCCTCGATGACATTCGCGGCATCCTTTACCGCGTGGTGAATGATAAGGACGGACTCGGAAAACGTGCGGGCAACCCTTACTTCCATGTGAGCGGAAAGACCGGAACAGCGCAGGTGGCAACGGGGGGAGGCTATAAGGCCGGACACAACGAACACTTGGTGAGTTTCTGTGGATTCTATCCATCAGAAGACCCGAAATATACCTGCATCGTGGCCATTCGTCATGCTTTCTATGTGGCGAGTGGCGGTGGACAGGCAGGTCCCGTGTTCTCGAAGATTGCACAGCGCATCTACTCGAAGAACGTGACCACCGACATCAATCTGGCCAAAGACTCGACAGCGGTGTTTGTGCCAGGAGTGAAGAACGGCAACGTGATAGCCGCTCAGTATGTGCTGAACAAGTTGGGCGTGAAGTCACAAGGTGGCAAAGGCTATGAGTGGGGGCAAGCATCGGCAGGCCGTGAGAGTGTGGAGTTTCAGCCCGTCAAAGTGAACGACGACATCGTGCCTAACGTGCTGGGCATGGGAGCGCGAGATGCCGTCTGCGCCTTGAGCAATCGGGGCCTGAGGGTGCGGATGACAGGACGAGGAAAAGTGGTGGCTCAGAGCATTGCGAGTGGCAGCAGAGTGGAAAAAGGAAAGACTGTGAATCTGGAGTTGAGATAGTTGGGATGATAATCAAAGAACTCAAATAAAAACGAAAGACAATGAAACTGGAAAATCTCGTAAGCGAACTCAACGTTCTGGATGTGAGAGGCGACATGGAGCGCGACATCCGTGGCATACAGATAGACTCTCGCCAAATTGATGAAGGCCACCTTTTTGTGGCTGTGCGAGGAACAGTGGCAGATGGCCACAACTACATCGGCAAGGCTGTGGAGAAAGGAGCGACGGCGGTGCTGTGTGAGGAGTTTCCTGCCGATGTGAACGAAGGCGTGACCTATGTGAAAGTGGAGAACACGGAGCAGTCGGTGGGTCAGGTGGCCACCACCTTTTATGGCCATCCGACGGACAAACTGAAACTGGTGGGTGTGACGGGCACAAACGGCAAGACCACCATAGCCACTGTGCTTTACGAACTGTTTCGCCACATGGGCCATAAGGCAGGACTCCTTTCCACCGTGTGCAACTACATTGATGGCGAGGCCATCCCGACCGAACACACTACACCCGACCCCATCACGCTGAATGCCCTCTTGGCACGTATGGTTGAGGCTGGATGCGAGTATGCCTTCATGGAGGTGAGCAGCCACAGCATCGTGCAGAACCGCATTGGAGGCTTGAAGTTTGTGGGTGGGCTGTTCACGAACATCACTCGCGACCATCTCGACTATCACAAGACCTTTGAGAACTACATCAAGGCCAAGAAACTTTTCTTCGACCGCTTGCCAGCCGATGCCTTTGCCATCACCAATGCCGACGACAAGAACGGTATGGTGATGGTGCAGAACACGAAGGCGACCGTGAAGACCTACTCGGTACAGAGTCCTGCCGACTTCAGGGCAAAGATTATCGAGTGCCATTTTGAGGGTATGTATCTCAACATCAACGGCAAGGAAGTGGGAGTGCAGTTCATCGGCAAGTTCAATGTGAGCAATCTGCTGGCTGTCTATGGTGCGGCCATCATGCTGGGCAAGGATGAGCAGGAGGTGCTGGTGGCGTTGAGCGCCATGAAGCCTGTCAATGGCCGTTTCGAGGCTTTGCGTTCCCCTTCGGGCTATACGGCCATTGTCGATTATGCCCACACACCCGATGCCTTGGAGAATGTGCTCAACGCCATTCATGGTGTGCTTGAAGGAAAGGGTGAGGTCATCACCGTGTGTGGTGCTGGCGGCAATCGCGACAAAGGCAAGCGTCCGCTCATGGCCCGTGAGGCTGTGAAGCAGAGCGACCGTGTCATCATCACCAGCGACAATCCGCGCTTTGAGGAGCCGCAGGACATCATCAACGACATGCTGGCAGGGCTGGACGACGAGCAGATGAAGAAAGTCATTGCCATCGTTGACCGTCGGCAAGCCATCAAGACGGCCTGCATGATGGCCAAGTCAGGCGATGTCATCCTCATTGCGGGCAAGGGCCACGAGGACTATCAGGACGTGAAGGGCGTGAAGCATCACTTTGACGACAAAGAAGAGGTGAGGGCTTGCTTTTAGAATTAAGGATTGAGAATTGAGGATTGAGAATTGAAAGTTGAGGGTTGATGATGAGAGGATGATGTTTTACATTATTATATAGAAAAATGTTATATCACTTATTCCAATATTTAGACGGAGTTGACATTCCCGGTGCGGGCATGTTTGGTTATGTGTCCTTCCGGGCATTAGCATCGCTGATTCTCTCGCTGTTCATCTCGATGGTGGCAGGTGAGTATTTCATCAAGTATATGCGCCGGAAGAAGCACATTGAAGAGGCGCGCGATGCCTCCATCGACCCCTATGGTGTGCAGAAGAAAGGCGTTCCCTCGATGGGCGGTGTCGTCATTTTGGCGGCTGTGCTGGTGCCAGCCCTGTTTCTGGGACGGCTTGACAATGTCTATATGATTTTGCTGATAGCCACCATCGCCTTCTTTGGTGTGGTCGGTTTTTGGGACGACCTGATTAAGTTGCGCGGCAACAAGGACGGTCTTCCGCCTCGCTTGAAGATGCTGGCACAGTTGGTGTTCGGCATCTGCGTCGGCCTGACCCTCTGGCTCAGCCCCGATGCTGTGGTGCGCGAGAATGTGGAGCGGGAGTTGGGCGACAAAGTGGAGGTCTATCATAAGAGTGAGGCCCGAAAGAGCACGGTCACGACGGTTCCCTTCGTGAAGAGCAACAACATCGACTACTACGAAGTTTTCTCCTTCATTCAGGACGGCAAGACGAAACGTGCCTGTGGATGGATTCTCTTTGTGCTCGTCACCACGTTCGTCATTTCGGCGGTGAGCAACGGGGCCAACCTCAACGACGGCATGGATGGCATGTGTGCCGGCAACTCCGCCATCATCGGTGTGGCGTTGGGCATTCTGGCTTATGTGAGTGGCCACATCCGCTTTGCCGACTACCTCAACGTCATGTACATACCTGGTTCGGAAGAGGTCGTGGTGTTCCTTAGTGCCTTCGTCGGTGCGCTGGTCGGTTTCCTTTGGTACAATGCCTATCCCGCCAAGGTCTTCATGGGCGATACCGGCAGTCTTGCTATTGGCGGTGTGATAGGTGTCACAGCCGTCATCATTCACAAGGAACTCCTGCTCCCCATCCTGTGTGGCATCTTTCTGATGGAAAGCGTCTCCGTCATCCTTCAGGTGGCCTACGCCAAGAAGGGCAACAAGCGTGGCGAGAAGTGGAGAGTGTTCAAGCGGGCGCCCTTCCACGACCACTATCGTCAGCGCATGGAGGATGGGGTGAAGTATCTCATCAAGCGGCCACATGGGTTGCTTTTTGAGTCGATGATTACGACGCGCTTCTGGATTGTCACCATCCTGTTGGCTGCCATCACCATCATCACGCTGAAGATTCGCTGAGAAAAACAATTGAAGAACAGATAAAAATCCAAAGATAGCATGAAAAGAATTGTCGTACTTGGAGCAGGTGAGAGTGGCGCAGGAGCCGCCGTTCTGGCCAAGAAAGAAGGTTTCGATGTGTTTGTGAGCGACATGTCGATGATTAAGGATAAGTATAAGAAACTGCTCAACGACCACGAAATCGTGTGGGAGGAAGGGCAGCACACGGAGTCGCTCATTCTCAATGCCGACGAAATTATCAAGAGCCCTGGCATTCCCGACAATGCGCCGATGATTCAGAAGGTGAAGGCAAAGCAGATTCCCATCATTTCCGAGATTGAGTTTGCCGGACGCTACACACACGCCAAGATGATTTGCATCACGGGCAGTAACGGCAAGACCACTACGACCTCGCTCATCTACCACATCCTCAAGCATGCAGGCTACAATGTCGGCCTGGCCGGCAACATCGGCAGCAGCCTTGCCCTGCAGGTGGCAGAGGAACAGCATGACTACTACGTCATCGAACTGAGCAGTTTCCAACTCGACAATATGTACGACTTCAAGGCCGACATTGCCGTGCTGATGAACATCACGCCCGACCACCTGGACCGCTACGATTTCAAGATGCAGAACTATGTTGATGCCAAGATGCGCATCATCCAGAATCAGACTCCGCAGGATGCCTTCGTCTTCTGGAACGACGACCCCATCGTGGCCGAGGAACTGAAGAAGTACAACATCAAGGCGCGCCTCTGCCCCTTCAGCGAGTTCAAGTCGGGCAGCGTGATTGGCTATGTGGATAAGGACGAATACGTGATTGAAGGCCCCACGCCCTTCAACATGGAGCAGGAGGAATTGGCCCTGCGCGGAAAGCATAACCTCTACAACTCCCTCGCTGCCGGCATCACAGCCGACTTGGCTGGTGTGAGCAACGAGAAAATTCGCGAGGGCCTCAAGACCTTCGAGGGCGTGGAACATCGTTTGGAGAAGGCGGGCCGAGTGAGAGGCGTGGAGTTCATCAACGACTCCAAAGCCACCAATGTCAATGCCTGCTGGTATGCGCTGGACAGCATGCGCACCCCCGTGGTCCTCATCCTGGGCGGTAAGGACAAGGGCAACGACTACTCCGAGATTTTTGACCTCGTCCGCGAGAAGTGCATCGGCCTCGTCTTCCTTGGTGTCGATAACTCCAAACTGCATGCGGCATTCGACGGTTTTGGCATCCCCATTGCCGATGTGCGGAGCATGAAAGACTGTGTGGATGAGTGCTACAAGATGGCCAAACCGGGCAGCACCGTGTTGCTCAGTCCCTGCTGCGCCAGTTTCGACCTCTTCAAGAACATGGAAGACCGGGGCGAGCAGTTCAAGGAGTGCGTGAAGAACCTTTAGCGAGGAAGGAGAAAAGCCATGAGTACTCCAAATAGTGCTTCTTCAAAAGTACTGGAGTACTCCTTCGGCAGTACTGAAGTACTTTCGAATCGGTATTGCAGTACTTTCGAAGAAGTACTGAAGACTTGGCGTCAGCAGTTCTGGAGTGGAAATGACGAGAGGAAAATAGTGGGAAAATGTGAGGAAAAAAGTGGGAAAGTGTGAGAAAAATGAAAACAATAAAAGACTGAAAGAGATATGGGAAAATTTGTGAGTCGTATATTAGGCGGCGACCTCTTCAAGGGGGACCGGGGCGTGTGGATGATTTACTTCTTCCTCTGCATGATTTCGCTGGTGGAAGTGTATAGCGCATCGAGCCGACTGACTTTCGAGGGTGGACACCACTGGGGACCGATGGTCAGCCAGGCAGGATTTCTTTTGCTGGGACTGATTATCATTCTCTTTGTCCACCGCATCCCCTGCAAGTGGTTCATGCTTTTCCCCTTCGTCCTCCTTCCCGTGGCGGTGATGCTGCTGCTCATGGCCGTGTTGGGTGGGGGCGAGATTAACGGCACCAACCGTTGGCTCAGCATCGGCTCCATCAGTTTCCAGCCTTCGGAGGTGGCGAAAGCGGCTCTGCTGATGACGACGGCTGTCGTGCTGGCCAAGACGCAGACGGAGCGTGAAGACTACGTGCGCGGCAAGAAGCGGAAAGTGGTGGGTGCCATCAAGGGCAAACGCTACTTGGCATTCGCCATTGTGGGCGGTGCCGCCCTGCTCGTTTGTGGTCTGATTGTCATGGATAACGTATCGACGGCGTTGATGCTGTTTGCGGTTGTCGTGGTGATGATGTTTGTGGGCCAAGTGCCCAACGACCTTATGTTCAAGGGCTTGGCGGTCGTTTTCGCCTTAGGGGCTATTTTTGTGCTGACAGCCATCGCCGTGCCAGAAACCACCTGGAACAACATCCCCGGATGCAAGCGCGTGGTGACGGTGAAGCACCGCATTGAGCGCAAACTGCACATCAGCGATGCCAAAGACCCGAAAAAGGCGAACAAGACCGACACGCAAGTCTTGCTCGACGACGAGAACTCTCAGTCCACCTATGCCTCGATTGCCATCGCCAACTCCGACGTGATAGGCTTGGGTCCTGGCAACTCCATCCAGCGCGACTTCCTGCAACATGCTGAGTCCGACTTCATCTATGCCATCATCGTGGAGGAACTGGGTATCGGCGGTGCCATTTTCGTCGCATTTCTCTATCTGGCACTGCTTATCCGCGTGGGACGAATAGCGCAGAAATGCACCAGTTTCTTCCCGGCCTATCTGGTGCTGAGTTTCGGCATCATGATGGTGTTGCAGGCGTTCGTCAACATGAGCGTGGCCGTGGGACTGGCACCCGTGACTGGCCAGACGTTGCCGCTCATCAGCAAGGGCGGAACCTCCATCCTCATCACGAGTTTCTACATTGGTGTCATCCTCAGCGTGAGCCGCTATGCGGAGAAAAAGGAACAGAACGCCCCGTTGGTGGAAGCCGTTCCGAATGGCGAAACCAGCGAGTATTATACAGACGGTGCCATGTCCTGAGCGGAGGGACTGTCTGGCGCGGAAAAAAGTGAGTGTTCTTGCACAGTGGCGAAACGGGACGCGATGGTGCTTTTTGAACGTTAAATAAGTGATTTTTAGCAGATTTATGGTGGGCAATCCACGAATTATTTGTATATTTGCCCATTCATTGAAACAACAAAGAAATAGCATTGCGGAAAATGGAAGAAAACGGACCTTTAAGAGTGATTGTGAGTGGCGGCGGAACCGGCGGTCACATCTTTCCAGCCGTGTCGATAGCCAATGCCATCAAGCGGCAGCATCCCGAGGCGGAAATCCTGTTTGTGGGTGCACTGGGGCGTATGGAGATGCAGCGTGTGCCTGCTGCTGGCTACAAGATTGAGGGCCTCCCTGTGCGGGGGCTTGTGCGCCCTCTGTGGAGTCCGAAGAACATAGGTGTGATGATGGACTTCCTGAAGAGCAAGCAGATGGTGAAGCAAATCATCCGCGACTTTAAGCCTCAGGTGGCCGTGGGCGTGGGTGGCTATGCCTCGGCTCCCACGCTGAATGCAGCCTACTCGATGGGCATCCCCTGCCTGATTCAGGAGCAGAATTCCTATGCCGGTGTGACCAACAAGTCGCTGGCCAAGAAGGCACGGAAGGTGTGTGTGGCCTACAACGGCATGGAGCGTTTCTTCCCGGCCGACAAGATTATCATGACGGGCAACCCGGTGCGTCAGAACCTGCTCGACAACAAGGTGACGAAGGAAAAGGCGCGCGAGAGTTTCGGATTGGCTCCCGACAAGCGGACGGTGCTGATTGTTGGCGGAAGTCTGGGGGCCAGGACGGTGAACGAGAGTGTGCTGGCTCATCTGGACGAAATCAGACAGAGCAACGTGCAGTTGATTTGGCAGACAGGAAAATACTACAGTCAGAGCATCGCCGAGACGCTCAGCCAGACTGACGAGGTGCCCAACATGAAGGTGATGGACTTCATCAGCAGCATGGACAACGCCTACGCTGCAGCCGACATCGTGGTGAGCCGTGCAGGGGCCAGTTCCATCTCGGAGTTGTGCCTGTTGGGCAAGCCCTGCATACTGGTACCTTCGCCCAATGTGGCCGAAGACCATCAGACGAAGAATGCCCAGGCGCTCTCCACCAAAGGGGCGGCCATCTTCATTGCCGACAAGGATGCGCGTGAGCAGTTAATTGGCACGGCTCTGAAGACGGTGGCAGATGACGTGAAACTGGCTTCGCTGAGCGAGAATGTGAAGAAGTTGGCTTTCCACAATTCGGCCGATGTCATAGCCGAAGAGGTGTATAAACTGGCTGTTGAATATAGAAAAAAGAAAAACTAATGCAAACAAAGGAGATTAAATCGGTATATTTTGTAGGTGCCGGCGGCATTGGCATGAGCGCACTGGTGCGTTACTTCCTGACCAAAGGCTATCAGGTGGGTGGCTATGACAAGACACCCAGCGAACTGACGGAGAAGTTGATAGAGGAGGGTGCCAAGATTCACTATGAGGAGAATGTGGACGGAATTGACGAGTGCTTCAAGCAGAAAGACAGCACCTTGGTGGTCTATACGCCTGCCATCCCCGCTGAGCATCAGGAACTGACCTTCTTCCGCGAGAATGGTTTTGAAATACAGAAGCGGGCACAGGTGCTGGGCTTCCTGACGCAGTCGCACAAGGGACTCTGTGTGGCTGGCACTCACGGCAAGACCACCACTTCGACCATGGCGGCGCACCTGCTCCACCAGAGTGCGGTGGACTGCAACGCCTTCTTGGGCGGCATCTCGAAAAACTATGGCACAAACTATATTTTGAGCAATAGTGACTATGTAGTGATAGAAGCCGATGAGTTTGACCGCTCTTTCCATTGGCTGAGACCCTACATGACCGTGATTACGGCCACCGACCCTGACCATCTGGACATCTACGGAACGAAGGAGGCCTATCTGGAGAGTTTCCGCCACTACACCACGCTCATTCAGCCGGGAGGTGCGCTGATTATCCACAAGGGACTGGAGATGCGGGCCGATGTGCAGGAGGGTGTGAAGGTGTATGAATACTCGCGCGAGGAGGGTGATTTCCATGCTGAGAACATCCGCATTGGCGGTGGTGAGATTGTGTTTGACTTTGTGCATCCTAATGGGGTGGTGAAGGACATCCAGTTGGGTGTGCCTGTCAGCATCAACATCGAGAACGGCATTGCCGCGATGGCTCTGGCCATCCTGAATGGGGTGACAGACGATGAACTCCGCAGTGGCATGAAGAGTTTCCGGGGGGTTGACCGCCGTTTCGACTTTAAGGTGAAGACTGACAAGATGGTGTTTCTCAGCGACTATGCCCACCATCCGAACGAGATAGAGCAGAGTGTGAAGTCGGTGCGTGAGTTGTACAAAGACAAGAAGATAGCGGCTATCTTCCAACCCCATCTCTACACCCGCACCCGTGACTTCTACAAGGAGTTTGCCGCTGCACTCTCGCTGCTGGACACCGTGTATCTGTGCGACATCTATCCGGCGCGTGAGCAGCCCATCCCAGGGGTGACGAGCCAACTGATTTACGACAATCTGCGCGAGGGCATAGAGAAGCACCTGATTCACAAAGAGGACATCCTCGATGTGGCGAAACAAAGGAATTTCGATGTGCTGATGTCTTTGGGGGCTGGCGATATAGAAAACTTCGTTCCGCAGATAACGGCGATTCTTTCGGAGTGAGATGAGAGATGTGCTGCTCTCGGATGCAGGTGAAACGGATTGATAAAGAGTGAGAAAAAGGCTGAGGATGGAGTGGGGAAGATAGTAAGGACAAGAAAAAAATAATAGACCGTGAAAGTAAAGAAAATTGTCAAATTCTCATTGGTGTCATTGCTCTTCTTGGGGTTGGTGGCCTATGTCGCTTATGCGATGATTTTCTTGTCGGGACCAGATGCGGACGAACGGTGTGTGACGGTGGAACTGGTCGTGCAGCAAGATGAGAAGTCGGTGTTTGTGGATGAGAAGGATTTGGAAGACCTGCTGAAGAATGCGCATGTCTATCCGAAAGGAATGCTGATGCGAGATGTCGATACGAAGAAAATAGAGGAGACCATCAGGGGTAACGACTTCATTTCGAAGGTGGAATGTTACAAGTCGGCGAATGGAAAACTCTGCATCAATGTGGAGCAACGAATCCCTGTGATGCTGGTGATGCCTGATGGCAAGGATAGTTACTTTGTGGATGCGCATGGCAAGGTCATCCCCAACAAGAACTATGCCACCAGCCTGATTGTGGCTTCGGGCAACATCGACGAGAAGTTTGCCAGCACTCGTTTGGCTGAGTTTGGACAGTTCTTGCAGACTGACGAGTTTTGGAACAACCAGATAGAGCAGATTTATGTGCTGAAAAACCGAAAAGGTGAGCGTGTGGTGGAACTCGTTCCTCGTGTGGGCGACCAGATTGTCTATCTGGGTTCGATGGACAACTTTCAGAAGAAACTTCATAAGTTGGAACTCTTCTACGAAAAGGCGGTGAAGACTGTGGGGTGGGAAAAGTATGCAAGGGTGAACCTTGAGTATGAAAACCAAATCATCTGCACCAAACGGAAATAGGAAAAACGGCGCAGAAGGGTTTGATAGTCAAGAAAAAGTGAAAAGAATACGTTTTTAGTACGATTAATAAAAGTTTACAGTATATGGCAGGTTCGGATAAAGAATTTATTGTGGCGATAGAACTTGGCTCTTCCAAGATTTCGGGTATCGCCGGCAGGAAAAAGGATGGCACAATGCAGATTCTCGCCTATGCGGAGGAAAAGACCGCAGGGTGTGTGAAGCGGGGTGTCGTTTACAACATTGAGAAGACATACCAGAGTGTCAACAGCATCATCACCAAACTTGAGGCGGTGCTTAAGGCAAAAATCTCACGGGTGTATGTGGGAATCGGTGGTCAGTCAATGCGTTCATACAAGTGCGTGATTAAGCGCAACTTGCTGACCCAGAGTTATATCACCAACGAAGCCATCGATGCTATCCGTCAGGAAAGTTACGAGATTCCTTATAATGACTATGAGGTGCTGGAGAACTTTCCTCAGGAATATAGGGTTGATTCGAACCTGATAGCAGACCCTGTGGGCGTGATGGGCACCAACATTGAAGGCGAGTTTCTCGATGTGATAGCGAAGAACAATCTTCGTGCCAATCTGGAAACGGTGTTCAGCACGGTGGGTGTGGGTATTGAGGAGAGTTTGATTTCTCCACTTCAACTTGCCAACAGTGTGCTGACCGATGCTGAGAAACGTTCGGGATGTGCGTTGGTTGACCTGGGGGCAGACACCACCACATTGCTGGTCTATAAGAATAACATCGTTCGCTATTTGGTGACCATTCCGCTGGGTTGCAGCAACATCAACAAGGATTTGGCTACTTTGCCCATCGACGAGGCCGAGACGGAGGATGTGAAACTGAAATACGGAGATGCTTGCCGGGATATGGAAGTGTCGGACGATGCGGAGCCTCAGTATTACACGACCTCCGATGGCCGCCAGATAGAGGTGACAACCATCAAGACTGTGGTGGAGGCACGTATGAATGAAATCATTGCCAATGTGAGCAACCAGATTGTCAACTCCGACTATAGCGACAAACTTCTGGCTGGTCTCGTCATCACGGGTGGCGGTGCCAACATGAAGAACATTGTCAAGGCATTTATCAAGACGACAAAGATAGAGAAGGTGCGCATTGCCAATAAGGTGAACCAAATGGTGGTGAAAACCTCCAATGCTTCGGGCATTGCGCTTGACAGTGTGCAATCCACTACTGTGCTTTCGCTGCTGCTTGCCGGCACTGTTTCGTGTGGCGGCGAGATTCTCAACAATCCCAATGACATGTTTGTTCAGCAGGAGAAGGAGGACGAACGTCGTCGCCGTCAGGAAGAGGCCGATGCAGCCGCTGCAGCAGAGGCACAGGATGCCATCGCTTTTGACGGTGTCAAGGGTGCCATCCGCTCTGCTATTGATAAGGTGAAGAAACAGGACGAGGAACTGAAGAAGTATGGCAGTGAGAAGAAGGTGCGAGCACGTGCAAAGGAACTCTCGCTGAATATCCTTGACGAGGCTATTGGCGAGAAGTATGAGAAGGCAGCGCAGGCGCTCCAGGGTAAAGATAAGTTCAAGCAAAGCCTGAAGGAAGGGGCAGAGTTGGCCGAACTCTTGAAGGCGGCTGTAGAAGAACTGACTACCAATGTGAACAAGGCTAACAGGGAAAACAGTGCGTGGGGACGTTTAAAGGGAATGATTTCCGACATTGTTAGTGAAGATAATAACTAAGAAAAACCCAGAATAAGATATGGCAGAAGAAGAGAATTTTGGTGTATTCAACTTTGCGAAAGGCACCACAAGCATCATCAAGGTGATTGGCGTTGGCGGCGGCGGAAGCAATGCTGTCAACCACATGTACAATGAAGGCATCCACGATGTCACGTTCGTTGTTTGTAACACCGATAATAAGGCATTGCAGGACTCTCCTGTGCCTGAGAAGATTCAACTGGGCAGCGAGGGTCTCGGAGCAGGCAACCGCCCCGACAAGGCCCGCAAGGCCACCGAGGAGTCCATCGAGGCCATCAAGAACATGCTCTCTGATGGCACAAAGATGGCCTTCATCACTGCTGGTATGGGTGGTGGTACAGGCACAGGCGCAGCACCGCTCATTGCCAAGACCGCCAAGGACATGGGCATCTTGACGGTGGGCATTGTCACCATCCCCTTCCGTTGGGAAGGTAACAAAAAGATAGACCAGGCTCTCGATGGTGTGGAAGAAATGAGCAAGAATGTGGATGCGCTGCTTGTCATCAACAACGAGCGTCTCCGCGAGATTTATCAGGACTTCACAGTCATCAAGGCGTTTGCCAAGGCCGACGACACACTGTGCAATGCGGCCCGTTCTATCGCCGAAATCATCACCATGCATGGCATTATCAACCTCGACTTCAACGATGTAAGCACCGTCCTGAAAGATGGCGGTGTGGCCATCATGAGCACTGGCTATGGCTCGGGCGAGAACCGTGTGACGAAGGGTATCAACGATGCGTTGAACTCTCCGCTCCTCAACGACCGTGACATCTACCGTGCCACCAAGATTCTCATTCGTATCTCCGTGCCAGATGAGTCCAGCGAAGGCAACAGTGCCTTGATGATGGATGAGATGAACGAGGTGCATGAGTTCATGGCCAAGGTGAAGCGCGACGATGTGGAGACCAAGTGGGGTCTGTCGGTTGACCCGTCGCTGACCGACCAGGTGAAGATTACCATCCTCGCCACTGGATTTGGTGTGGAAGACATTGACTCGGAGGATATGAGCAACCGCCTCATTGCTCGCGACAAAGAAGAGCAACAGCGCGCTGCAGAACGTGCAGAGCAGGAAGCAGAAAGGGCTCACCGCCGCGAAACCATCTATGGTCCCGACAAGAACCACAGCATCATCCGGCGTCCTGTCTATAGTTACATCTTCCGCGAAGAAGACCTTGACAACGAGGATGTCATCAGCATGGTGGAGACCTCGCCCACCTACAAACGCTCGAAGGAGACGCTGCGTCAACTCACCGACATCAACTCCAACCGAACCAATTCTGTTGAGCCTGGTGCGCCCATCCTTTTCAGTTGAAAAAATTGCTGAGTAGAAAAAACGGCTGACCAGAAAGAAGGGGAGCCGTATAAAAAGAGCCGAGAGGTATTTCCACGCCGGAAATGCCTCTCGGTTTTACTTTTTCCTCCCATCGTTATGGGCTACCGGAAAAAGGTGCGCCGGCTCGGTTAGAATCACTTCTGGATGGTCGGCACGAGAATATATGTAAGAATTGAATGAAATTTTCTGCTTTAGATTGACCCAAGACTCCCCCTTACGCATCGATGTTGGCGTAGGTGGCGTTCTTCTCGATGAACTCGCGGCGTGGCCCCACGTCTTCGCCCATGAGCATGGAGAACGTGTAGTCAGCCTCGGCTGCATCATCGATGGTCACCTGCTTCAGCAGTCGTGTAGCGGGGTTCATGGTGGTCTCCCACAGTTGTTCGGGATTCATCTCACCCAGACCTTTGTAGCGTTGCACCTTAATCTTATCCTCCGACCCTTCACCGTAGGTGTCGATGAAGCGTTGCAGGGCTGCCTCGTCGTAGCAGTATTCGCTGATTTTACCCTTCGTGCACTTGTAGAGTGGGGGAGTGGCGATGTAGAGTCGTCCGTCGCGAATGAGTTGAGGCAAGAAGCGGAAGAAAAGCGTCATCAGCAACGTGTCGATGTGCGAGCCATCGACATCGGCATCGGTCATGATGATGGTCTTGTAGTAGCGCAACTTCTCGTAGTTCGCCTCCTTCTGGTCTTCGGGGTTCAGTCCGAACTTCACGCCCAACGCCTGGAAGATGTTGTTCACCTCCTCGTGTTCGAAAGCCTGATGCCATTTCACGCGCTCCACATTGAAAATCTTACCTCTGATAGGCAGGATGGCTTGGAAATGGCGGTCACGGCCTTGCTTGGCAGAACCACCTGCCGAGTCACCCTCGACAATGAACATCTCGCAGTTGGCCGCATCCTTGTCCGAACAGTCGGCCAGTTTGCCGGGCAGGCCGCCGCCGCTCATCGGATTCTTGCGCTGCACCTTCTCGCGGGCTGTACGTGCTGCCACACGGGCCTCTGCCGCCAGCACCACCTTGTCGATAATCATCTTCGCCTCTTTCGGATGCTCTTCCAGATAGTAGGTCAGAGCCTCGCCCACAGCCTGCTGCACAGCACCAGCCACCTCGCTGTTGCCCAGTTTCGTCTTGGTCTGTCCCTCGAACTGGGGCTCAGCCACTTTCACACTGATGACCGCCGTGAGACCCTCGCGGAAGTCCTCGCCGCTGATTTCAATCTTCTGCTTCTCCAGTTTCTCCGTAATCTTGTTGTCATCGGCATACTTCTTCAGCACACGCGTCAGAGCCGTGCGGAAACCCTGCAGGTGCGTACCACCTTCGATGGTGTTGATGTTGTTCACATAGGAGTGGATGTTCTCGCTGTACGACGTGTTATACATGATGGCCACCTCGATAGGCGTGTTCTGCTTCTCAGTGTTCAGATAAATCACATCGTCAAACAGGCACACACGGGTGGAGTCGATGTAGCGCACAAAGTCCTTCAGGCCTCCCTCGCTGTAGAACACCTCCTGACGCACACCCTCAATGCCCACCTCAGCGTTCTTGTCCAGACGCATGTCGGTCAGCGTAATCTTGATGCCCGCGTTCAGATAGGCCAGTTCCCTCATGCGGTTGGCCAGGATGTCATATTTATAAGTAGTGGTGATGAAGATGGTCTTGTCGGGCCAGAACTGCTGACGAGTGCCACGCAGTTCCGTCTCGCCCACCACCTTCACGTCGTAGAGCGGCTTACCCTTCTCATACTCCTGCTGATAAATCTTGCCGTCGCGGAACACCTGCGAAGTCATGTGCGTGGAAAGTGCGTTCACACAACTCACACCCACACCGTGCAGACCGCCTGACACCTTGTAGGAGCCTTTGTCAAACTTACCACCGGCATGCAGCACCGTCATCACCACTTCGAGTGCGCTGCGATGCTCCTTCTCGTGCATATCCACAGGGATGCCACGTCCGTTGTCCTGCACGGTGATAGAGTTGTCTTCGTTGATGGTCACTTCGATGTGCGTACAGAAGCCTGCCAGCGCCTCATCGATAGAGTTATCCACGGTTTCATAAACGAGATGGTGAAGACCCTTCTCGCTGATGTCGCCGATATACATGGCGGGGCGTTTTCTCACGGCCTCCAAGCCCTCCAGGACTTGGATGTTGCTGGCGGAATAGTCCGCCCCGTTCATTTGCGTTTCATCCATTGTTTTTCTGTTCTCTTTATATTCTCTGTATTACGTTACAAAGTTACGGATTTTTCTTCATGTACGAAAATAAAAAACAAAGAAAAGTTCCCCTATGGGGAAAAAACTTCGCAACCGATGATTTTAGGACTCCGAATTTCGTTTTTCCGAGGCATAAAAAGGTCGGAATCCTCTTTCAGGTTCCGACCTTCTTGTCTCTATTGAAATGTTGTTTTTGCTATGCTTCCTTCGTCCGCTTTTTTTCAAGCCAACTTCGCAATCATCTTCGCGGTGCCCGACTTCAGGTTGGCAGCCTTCTTCCAGTGGATGATGTTCTGCTTAGCCAACTTGTCCAGCATCTTCTGAAGTTTCGGGAACATCTGCTGTGCAGTTTCCTTGTCCTTCTCGTTGCGGATGTCGCGGAGGTAGTTACGCATGGTCTTAGCGTAGTAGCGGTTGTGGAGTCTGCGCTTCTCGTTCTGGCGGAGACGCTTCAAACATGACTTGTGGTGTGCCATTTGTCTTTAGTTTTTTTTGATTGTTTTTAATTGTTTTGAATTTCGCCCAGCGTGTGGGCAGGTGGAGTCCGATGTGGTATGGCGCTGTGACCTCGCACCCATCTCCTTTTGTTTGGTTGTCCCGATGGCGAGACATAAAAAACGCCCAGCATGTGGGCTGGTAGCCCATAGCAGAGTCGAACTGCTCTTTAGAGAATGAAAATCTCTCGTCCTAACCGATAGACGAATGGGCCAACCTAAAAGCAAATTTTCATTTGCGAGTGCAAAGGTACGCACTTTTTCCCGAACTGCCAAAACTTTTCGCCACTTTTTTCGCTTCCTCATTAAAAAAACTCGTACAAGAACCATCTCTTTCTTATGGGTCGATGTAAAAATGACTGTCCTCCCTGCAAAAAGGAGGTTGGAAGCCTTTTGACTAAAGTGCGTAGGAGTGCTATTTCACAAGTATTTTCTTCATGCCTCCATCCTTCAGGTGGACAATGTTGATGCCCTTCTGTGGCTGAGCAAAACGAGTAAAAACCCACCCCAACAGCGTGAGTATCCAAGCCTTACTCTCTTGTGTGTTCTTTTGATTTGGCGGATTAGGAAAGAACAAGATTCTAAGCAGACGCTTCTTCTTAATATGTCTTTATGTCAGTTTTGTTACATAGGCAATGGATTCAGATTAGGTTGTTATTCTACATCATTGATAAGTTTCTGGGGTTCTCGTCGAGTGTCCCAAAAGGCTGCTACTTCTATGTAATCTTCGTACATCCGATAGACAATTTTGTTCAGACGATTCACTATCAGACTGCGATATGTTGAAGGACGGTCGGAAAGAAGTGGTTCTACTGCTCCAATGTTCGGATTGGCTGATAATAGTGCATTTGCCTCATAGACTGCGTTCAGAAAGTGACGCCTTTCTTTTTGCCCGAAGCATCGCTGTATGTAAAAAGCCGTTTGGGTCAGTTGTTCTTCTGCCTGATATGTCCACTTTACCTTCATACGGCTTCCCGAAATGTTGCATCGAGTCGCTGAAACATGTCTTCGCTCTCAGACACTTCTCCATTGACAGACTGTCTCTCCGACTCATCAATCATGGCGTTAATCTCCGTCATAGTGTAAGGTGGCAGATTCTCCCAATTGCTTTGTGCATACGCCGTCAGTTCTGCTCCCAACCATTGTATGTCGCTGGGAGTGAGTGCTTCGTAAATGTAGTTGCGTAAGGTCGTTAATGCCGTCTTTTCCATATCTTTTCACTTTTTGTGATGCAAATATAAGACAAAGTTCATGAAAAAAAAAGAAAAAGCGAAATTTTTTCTACCTTTGCGCTCAGTTTTATGCAGGAAACCATTCGAGGCATAGTGCTCCGCACAGTGAAGTATGGCGACACGTCGCTCATCGTTGACCTCTTCACCCTCAGCCGTGGACGCCAGTCGTTCATGGCCTCCGTGCAACGTGCCCGGCGCACCGTGCGCAGCGTCTCCTTCTGGCAACCCCTCTCCATGGTGGAGTTTCAGTCGGAAATCCGCCCCAACATGGGCAGGCTGCCCCGTCCTTCCGACGTGCGCACATATTATAATTATGTGGATATCCCCTTTTCGCCCGTCAAATCCACCCTCGCCCTCTTCCTGGCCGAGTTCCTTTCTGCCGCCCTGCGCGAGGAGAAAGAGAACGAGCCGCTCTACCGCTATGTCGAGTCCTCCCTCCAGTGGCTCGACCTCGCCCCCTCCCCAGCCTCCATCGCCAACTTCCACCTCGCCTTCCTCATGCACCTGAGCCGCTTCATCGGCATATACCCCAACTTGAGCCTCCCCCTGCCCCCTCCCAAGGAGGGGGTAAAACCCTCCGGCCTGTTTCCCAACGACCTGCACACTGATGGCCTTACCCCCTCCTTGGGAGGGGGCAGGGGGAGGCTTTACTTCGACCTCATGGCTGGTACCTACTGCGACCGTCAGCCCACCCACGCCCATTTCCTCCACGGAGCCGAGGCTGCCGCCCTTCCCACACTCTTCCGCATGGACTACTCCACCATGCACCTCTTCCGCCTCTCCCGCAGTGAACGGCAGCGCATCCTCCACGTGCTCAACCTCTACTACCGCCTCCACATCCCCAACTTCCCCGAACTCAAGTCCCTGGAAGTCCTGCACGAACTGTATTCATGACCCCCTGTCCACCAGTGTCCGCAGCCACCGCAAGCGGCTTGTTCTTTCTTGGACGATAATTTTCAATAATTGACGATAATTTTCTACGATTGCGGATAGTCGTATTATCTTATTTAAGTTTCGGAAGTTCCAAACGTTTCATTTTCAACAACGAATAAAGCGAATCATTCTAATTTACCATGCGGCGAGAAGATGTATTTTCCTAATGCCGCAAGCGGCAACGAATG
>OCVV010000881.1_pt1 | contig 48319 bp, 36 predicted proteins | sample 1539721 | NCBI WGS metagenome assembly OCVV01 (sample SAMN02144230, study PRJEB22623) | gut metagenome | biome: sheep rumen | host: Ovis aries | place: New Zealand | reverse complement strand
GGAAAGATGGCATCCGTTAATTAGTCGTTAATAAACTTCACAGCAATAAACGGTAAACTATAAACAGTAAATAGTAATCATAAAGTTCAAAATTAAAACCTCAAAGTTCAAAGGTTAATAAATGATAAAGAATTTATTATTTTCTCTGTTCCTCGCAATCGTCTTTCCTCTACTTTTAGAGGCACAGACACAACAACGCCCAGCTGTTATAGTATGCCCTGGCGGCAGCTATTGCTGGCTATCAAAGAAAACAGAAGGTTCAGAAGTTGCCTCTTGGCTACACTCTTTGGGCATGGATGCTTATGTATTACACTACCCCACAGCAGGTTGGGCAGGCTTTGCGTGGCACACACGATTTATTCTTCCAGGCAACCAATATCCCGACCAGCTTAATGCCTTTAGAAAACTATATCGCGAGCTACGCAAAAAAGGCTACAACAAAATTGGCGCAATGGGATTCTCGGCTGGCGGTCATCTTGTTCTTAATGCAGCCGAAGAAGATCTGCTTCCAGAAACACAAAATGACAGCCTTTGGTTCTGTGCTCCAATATATCCTGTTGTCACTCTTCGTGAGAGCTGTGTCCATCACCGTTCACGCAGAGGACTTCTTGGCGAATACCGCTGGCGCAAACAACAATGGCGCGACTCGCTTTCCATGGAACTTCATGCCAACAGAGTCACATGTCCTGTGTTCATGATTAACTGTCAGGACGACCCAATTGTTGATTATCATAATTCACTACTGATGGACTCTGCACTTACAGCAAACTATAAGCCACATTTCTACAAACTCTTTCGTACAGGAGGTCATGGCTTTGGTACAGATGCAAGCAAAACATCAAAAGAGGCAATAGAATGGAAAAAATTATTCTCTAACTGGATAAATAAGCTTTTATGATAGAAAACTTCGACGATATACGCCCCTATACTGATCAAGAAATACCTGCAGCAATGAAACGCATCACAGAATGTGATGCCTTCCCTCTTATTGCTTCATGGGTATTTCCAGACAGGGATATCAAAGAGGTGCGCGAGATGATGCTTAGTTTCCGCACCGTTCACGATTTCCAACTCGGAGTGATGATTCCTGTTAACCAACAGATCATCAATCGCACCATAACCAGCTTCACTTATAGTGGGTTCTCGCAACTTGTTCCTAACAAGCGCTATCTCTTTGTGAGTAACCATCGTGACATCATGCTCGATGCCTCTCTGCTACAATATCTTCTTGTAAAACATGAACTTGACACAACAGAGATAACCTTTGGTGCCAATCTCATGAGCCCTGGACTGGTAACAGATATAGGAAAATCAAACAAGATGTTTAGAGTAGAACGAGGAGGTCGAATGCGTGATTTCTATATGTCATCACAGCACCTTAGCAACTACATCCGTCACACAATACAAAACAAGCGTCAAAGTGTCTGGATTGCTCAACGAAATGGTAGAACAAAAGACGGCAACGACCGTACAGATCAGGGAATTATCAAGATGTTCTGCATGAGTGAGCCGCATGACAAAATCAAAGCACTTGCCGACCTTCATATCATTCCTGTAAGCATAAGCTACGAGCGTGAAAGCTGCGACATACTTAAAGCTATAGAACTTTACGAGAGCCGATATCAGAAATATATCAAGAAACCAGGTGAAGATTTAAACTCTATCCTTACAGGTATTCTTGGACAGAAAGGACACGTAAACATAACCCTTTGCAAAGAGATAACAGAATCAGATCTGCATGAGTATGATGCAAGTACAAGCAACGAATATCACAAGCAGATAGCTCAACTCATCGACAAACGAATAAACGAAGCCTATCAGCTGTCGTGTCTCAATTATATTGCTTACGACTTGCGATATGGTTGCACAACCTATAACGACAAATATACCGAGGAACAGCGCCAGCAGTTCATAAACTACATGACGCGCCTCGACAACTACGATGTTGCCGAACCAGATGTACTTAAAGACATTTTCCTCAGCATATATTCAAACCCTGCTAAAAAAAGGTCCGGTGCTAAACTGCAAATCACCCAATAAACATTACTGGTTATACCATAGAAGCAAGTAATAATATCTAACATGAATAAACCCACCTGTTTGCCTTATCAGTGGCAGCACCTCATTGGTTATCCATGTTTAAACTCTCTTGCTTGTGGCAACTTCGAAGAAAGGATAAGCGAATAGAGTCCCGACTCGTTGATGATTACGACATTAGTTTTGTAGTTAGAACCAGTGCACTGAATCGGTGCAGTGGTTTTATCTTCATCATCAACATGATTTGCAATAGCATTTTTTGGTGCACAATAGCCCAAAGCCTTTGCCCCCCACTTGCCCCTCTGGAAGTTTTACTGTCCTGACCTCTCCGAAGAGAGGATTTTGAAAATCTTAATTTCTGTCATTGACTTAAAAATAAAAGAGTAAGGGGGTACCCACTTATGCACTTACCCACTTTGGACTTTGGACATTGGACATTTAGACATTTGGATTGGTTGTTTAGTCGTTTAGGTCTTCCCAATCTACTAATCCCCCAATCTCCTAATTTACTAATCTACCAAATCGTTACTTAAATATTTTTATTATAATATATAATATAAATATTATATATTATAATAAAGCATTTATAATTTCAATTTTTCAGTTAGTATTGAAAAACACAGATGTCCAATGTCCAAAGTCCAAAGTTGATGAAACCAGGCGTGTGGATGGCTTGCATTTATTTGAAAAAAACATTGAAAATATTTGCATAAACGAAATGTATTTCGTATCTATGCAACATAGTTGCAAGACAGATGAAATGCAACGAAATTTGCGGCCCTACTAAAGAAAAATTTTTTCTTAGNTGCACGAGTAATTTTTTCTTAGTACACCCGCAGAAAAGCACGACAAAGGAAAAGGTTTTAAGGATGTGATAATTGTTTACAACTTAAAAATTTTCATTTATCACCTCTCGCCGCTTTAGCGGACAGTAATAAAAAAATAAAGACATAGAATAAATACACATGATTCCTATGAAACAAAATTCCCCCTGACAGGATAATCTAACTATGAATATCTTCTCAGGGGGGGGGGAAATAAGTTGTATATATGTTTAAAGCGATTCTAACGTTTCGGTAAATGCCTGATGATACAAATGGAAAAGCAACAGGATTTCCTGACGGGTTTCTACAGGTTTATCCCATAATGACTCGATGCCCTGCTGGTGAGCCGCAATGCTCCTGGCAGAACGAAGAATCTTTCGTTTGTTGTTACGCTCACGAATCTTGTCTCCCTGGATATCATCCTGAGTCATGTAACTGAGCATACGAAGTTTCTTCATGAAACTTTCATAACGATTGAACAATAATGCCTGCTGCATCATCTTTTCGGGATTACTATCCAAATCTGACATATCGAGCATTCCTTCCATATTTTCGTGGCTCCAGTCTGCCTCGTTCAACCAATACCATTGGAAAAACATTTTCGTCTCAAGTGTGATAAGGTTGTTTGCCAAAGTTTCCTCGCCATCGGCATCAATATCAATAAACTTTTCGAAGGCAAAACGAGCCAAAGCAACAGCATTACACTCGGGCATTCCCTCTACATCAAAGGTGTTGTCGGTGAGTGAAACCGTCTGTCGCATATTGCGGAACTTTATGAAAACTGTGCGTGCTCCCTGCATAAGCTGACGAAGACTACCTTCGGAAGGTATCTCGCCGACAACAGCCAGGTGATCGTGCTGATTACGAACTGTGAGCAGTCCATCTTCGCGCCAGATACAGATATAGTTTAATCGATCATTATCAAGCACTATTGAAAAACGGTCTTTATCAGGAGTTCCAACAAAAGAATAGCTCCAGTTTTCTGCCTTTTTAGCATCAATATCCACATCATCACAAACACGAACTCCATTCTCGTCAAGAAGTTGGAAACCTGTGAATGGTATCTGAATATGCAAAGAGAAAGGCTCACCATCATCTGGAGTTAGTATCATTTCTACAGTCTTACCATCCTCAAACTCGCTACGGTTTATCACGTAGAGGTCATTATCTGATGAAATAGCCTTAGGAACATTTACATCACCATCAGGCCAATAAATATTAAATGTAAGCGTTTTATCGTCCTCGCTTTCAAGAGAGAGCAGCTCCTTTGCACCGAGATCAAGATAATATACTTCGACAGGTTCAACTTCCTCATCACCATCGCCAAGCACCTGCATGCGAATATGTCCAAGCATAGGATCGTCTTCCCAGTCATCCGCTGTACCATCAAGGGTGTTGAAAACGGCAAAGCTTAGGCGCGATTCAACACGTTCACCATTTGTACGACATAATATATATCGCACTTCCTTGGGCTCAAAAATAGGTTCTACTATGAATGGATTTTTACTTGTTACGGGGTATTCAATTTCTGTCCACGAAGTGGCATGAAGTTTGTTATCTGACATATAATCTTTTAATTTGGGAGTGCAAAATTAATAAAAAAAAAGGGTAAAACGAAATTGTTTCGAAAATGTTTCGCAGTTTGGCACAATGTTTGTACCTTTACATTGTAATTGTACAATGATTATATGTTATATTTATGAATAATTCAGTAACTCCTGTGTTGCTGCTCACAGGTTATTTAGGCAGCGGTAAGACAACTTTGGTAAACAGAATCCTTAAAAATGAGAAAGGAATAAAGTTTGCCGTTATAGTGAACGATATTGGTGAAGTGAACATTGATGCCGACCTTATAGAAGAAGGTGGTATCGTGGGACAGCAGGACGATTCATTGGTAGCTCTACAAAACGGCTGTATATGTTGCACACTCAAAATGGATCTTGTGCAACAGCTATCAGACATTGTTAATACTAAAAAATTCGATTACATAGTGATTGAGGCAAGCGGTATATGCGAACCAGCACCTATTGCACAGACTATCAGCGTGTATCCAACAATGTATCCAAACATGGCAGAAAAGGGCTATGCTAAGCTCGACTCTATTGTTACCGTGGTTGATGCTCTCCGCATTCGTGATGAGTTTGGCCTCGGTGAAGACCTACTTAAAAAAGATATTGGCGAAGAAGACCTTGCAAGTTTGGTCATACAGCAAATAGAGTTCTGCAACATTATTGTATTAAATAAGGTTGACGAGGTTAGTGCCGAAGAACTTGAGAAAGTGAAGCTCGTCATTCGCAAGATTCAGCCAAAGGCACAAATCATGGAATGTAACTATGGTGATATTGAACTGAGTAAGATTCTAAACACCGATATGTTTGATTTTGACAAGGTGGCAACATCGGCTGCATGGATTGCAGCTATGGAAGAAGATGATGATGAGGAGGAACATGAACACGAAGAACATGAGCATCATCACCACCACCATCACGGACTTGAAAACGAAGAAAGTGGTGAGGCTTTAGAGTATGGTATTGGCACATTCGTATATAAGGCTCGTCGCCCTCTTGACCTGAGTCTTTTTGATGAGTTTGTTGCCCGCAAATGGCCAAAGAGTGTTATACGATGCAAGGGTATCTGCTATTTCCAAGATGAGCGCGATACATGCTATGTGTTTGAACAAGCAGGCAAACAAATGAACATTCGCAACGCAGGACAATGGTATGCCACAATGCCAAAAGACGAACTTGAAGCATTTAAGCAGAAAAATCCTGGTTTGCAACGTGATTGGGATGACACATACGGCGACCGCATGCAAAAACTTGTGTTCATAGGCAAGGACATGGATCGAGACGAGATATGCAAACAACTCGACGGATGCTTATGTTAAGCATCCGTCACCTTCGTAAGTGGAGAAAAAAAACGGCTGTCAACAAATAATTGCCGACAGCCGAATCATGTTTTCTGCGGATAAATTATAAGATTCAACCAATATACTTAGATTCAATCACGAATCATCGTATGCAAATCAATCATTGTTGACTCAATAATGCTGAAATGATATTTAATGGTTTAAATGTCGTTAACTACTTTTAACGGCCACAAAGGTATAGAATTATTTTGAATATCCCAAATATATATGCAAAAAATTTTTAAACAATATGCCATATTGGTGTAAATAGAAAAAAAGTTATACCCTTGCAACATGACAGATAAAATTCAATTACACTTGCCAAACGGAGAAGAGCGCGAATGCTCTATTAGCGCAGACGAAAATCCGCAAGCTATTCTTATTCAATTAGTTGAACGTAAAGAAGTGTCCCAACTTGAAGACGAGTTAGAGTTGATTCACAATGCATCAAAGAAAAAAATCATCATTGCCAACATAAAAATTATTGACTGGTGTAAAGAACTAATGCCATGGAACGACGAAGCTGTTGATAGACGACCAGAATCAGGTACTCTTGCAACAGGAATTCTCAATATGATTGAACTGCAGCTTATACCTACGCTGCACGCTAAATACGGCAAGCTGCCATGCATCATCGGTGGCTATTCGCTTGGTGCTCTCTTTTCGCTATGGGCAGCAACACAAAGCACTGTCTTCTACGGCGTAGCAGCAGCATCACCATCGGTGTGGATAAAAGACTGGATGAAGTTTGCTGCTGATAATCCAATAAAAGCACAGAAAGTGTATATGAGCCTTGGCGATAGTGAGCATCACACAAAAAACAAATACATAAAGCAGGTGGCAAACAACATAAGAGAATTCCACCAGATGCTTGTAAAACAGCTATCAAAAGACAACACCATTCTTGAATGGAATCAAGGAGGTCATTTTCAGGATTTTGCTCAACGCACAGCAAGAGCGTTTTCCTGGGTAACCTTCAACGCTCTCTTAAAGAAATAATAATATAATGCACCTGCTACTGAAAGCCCTATAGGAAAAGAACACCACACACCAAGGAGGCCACCTTTGAAAGTTATTCCAAAGAGATAAGCCAGTGGCAACGATGTGACAAAATACGACAAGAAAGCCACAAGAACCAAAGGCTTCACATTTGACAACCCACGAAGTGAGTTGGAAAACACACATTGCAAACCATCAGGAATCTGATAAACTATCAACGGAATGATAACGGTGGCAACAATAGCTGACACCTCTGCTGAATCCGAGAACAACCACCCTATTTGGTTGCGCAAGAGAAATACTGGTACAGCTACTATAAAGGCAGTTATCATGCTTAGATGAAAACCAGCCCATGCTGTAGGCACAATTTTTTCATATTGTCGAGTGCCGTTAAACATGCTGATACGTATGCTAACTGCAGCTGCAATGGCATAATACACCTGGAAAAACAAATTACTCACCGATAGCATAATTTGATGACCAGCAAGCTCGCTTGCACCTATCCATCCAACAATGATACTTGCCAATGACCATGCCCCCGACTCCATACCCATTTGCATAGCCAACGGCCAACAAATCCTATTTATACGTAACTGTGCAGCCTTTGTTATCTTTGCTTTGAGAAAAGCCTCTTTTATATGCGAATATCTACGAGTAAAGAAAAATACCGCTATTATAGTCACGCACATAAATATGCGTGAAAGAAGTGTTGCAACACCAGCACCCAAAAGGCCTAACTCTGGCATCCCGCAAGCACCATAAATCAACAACCAATTACCGAATATATTGATCACGTTTCCGGAGAGAAGAATCCACATTGGCGTTCTGGTATCTGTGGTTCCATCAGCAGTTTGCTTAAATACGTTAAACCAACACACGAACGGGATAGAAAGCCAGTTAACAATATAATACGGACGCATAATAGGGATTATCTCCTTGGGCTGCCCCATTTTGTCAAGGAAGAAATAAAGCACACCATACACAAACGTAAGAAGTATGGCAACACCTGTATTGGAAAACAGAGCATTACGCAAGATATCACCTATTTCTCCAAAATTATTTCTTCCATAACTGTTACCCACAAAAGGAGTAATACCATAAGAAAACCCCATAGCAACAAGTATTCCAAGCATAAATATCTGTCCCACGAAAGCTGCTGCCGCCAGCTCCGTAACAGAATGATGACCAATCATGATGGTGTCGGCAAAGCTAAGTATAATAGTACCTATCTGACCTACAACCATGGGTATGCCAAGAGAAATTATCGGTTTATATTGCGATTCGTATATCCTAAAATCCATAATTCAGCAAAAGTAATAAAGCCGTTAAGCATCAGTAATTCATAACCAAAATTATAGTTCCATAATAGCTGTGCAGAGATATCAAGCACAAAACACAACACAGGAGAGGCAACACACACATAAGGCACAAACCTGTCGGGGGTATTCCGTTTGGTTAGAAGTCCATAGGCAAACAAGCCAAGCAGCGGACCGTAGGTGTAGCCACATAATATATATATGGCATCTATAATGCTGGTAGAATTTATAACCTTGAAAGCAAGGATAAACACCACAAACACTAATGCAACAGCAAAGTGAACTCTTTTCCTGAGCCGTTCGTCGTTCTCTCTGTTCATAATATCAACACAGAAACTTGTTGTTAGGGCAGTCATAGCCGAGTCGGCCGACGAGAATGACGCAGCCACAACACCAATTGTGAACAGCACAACAACAATGTTACCCAACTCGCCCGTAGCAGCAAACATACACAACAGGTCGTCGCTTTTCTCAGGAAGCGCCACTCCTTGCTGCCGGGCAAGCATCATGAGTAACACACCCAACGACAGAAAAAGCAGATTTACAGGAACAAACGCAAATCCATAAGTGCACATGTCCTTTTGAGCATCTCTTAATGTTTTACATGTGAGATTCTTTTGCATCATATCCTGATCAAGCCCCGTCATTACCAATACAACAAAGATTCCACTAAGGAACTGTTTAAGAAAATGTTGTTTTGAACGCCAGTCACCAAACTCAAATATCCTGCTGTGACTGTCGGCACAAATAGCAGAAACAGCCTCAGAAGAATTCATCCCCAGAGTTTCTACCACATGATAGATTATCAACACAAGAGCCATGATCATACACAGAGTCTGAAAAGTATCGGTCCACACAAGTGTTTTTATGCCTCCTCTTCTGGTGTATAGCCATATTAGCATAACCATAACTACCACCGTGAGAACAAAGGGAACACCTAATGGGGCAAGCACAAATGTGTGCAAGATGAAACACACAACATAAAACCTGACAGCAGCACCAATGGTTTTTGAAAGCAAAAAGAAAAATGCTCCAGTCTTGTAAGCCCTCTCCCCTATTCGCTGTCGAAGATAACTGTATATTGTTGTGAGATTAAGTCGATAATAAACAGGTAACAACACAAAGGCTATGAGGAAATAGCCTAAAATGAAACCTATACACATCTGTATATAAGTCATATCGGTTGCCATCACAAGTCCAGGCACCGACACAAACGTGATACCCGATATAGAAGCACCCACCATACCAAAAGCCACCATATACCATGGAGAATTACGATTACCACGATAAAAAACATCATTGCTGGATCTGCGGGCAGTAAGTCGGCTTATCAAGAATAGGAAGCCGAAATAGGCCAATATAGTTATAAGAATTATCATAAGGCTGCAAAAATACAAAAAAACTTGCACACGCTAATATGGTGTGTGCATTTTTTGCACATTTACATCTAAAATTCGTTAATAAATACTTATACCTTTTCGCAATAACATTGTGTTTTTCTACCTTTGTTCTTAACTATGACAAGCGAAGAATGGTACCAAAGAGGTAACGACTATAGCAGGAAACAAGATTTCCAGAAAGCACTTCAATGCTATATGGAGGCAATAGCTCTTGATCCTGAAAGTCCAGCAGTAGAAGCCAAAGAGATGCTCGACAACATCTACAGCTTTTATTGCAGAGATATGTATAATCCATAAAAGCCTCTCACATAATATAAGGAAAGGCTAACATGCTTGAACCAAAACGAGAAAAAAAAATTAGTTTTAAAACCTAAAATATGGCAAGAATGAAAGGGGCTATCGTAGTGAACACTGACCGATGCAAGGGCTGTAGCCTATGTGTTGTGGCATGTCCTAAGCAGTGTATCTCGTTAGCCAACAAGAAAGTAAACGTACACGGATATCCCTATGTAGAACCAAACGCGCAAAGCGATGCATGCACAGGCTGCACCTCGTGTGCTATTGTGTGTCCAGATGGTTGTATCACCGTTTACCGTAAAAAAGTAGAAGAATAACCCATGGATCAGGAAGTAAAATTGATGAAAGGCAACGAGGCTATTGCCCATGCTGCCATAAGATGTGGAGCCGATGGTTTCTTCGGTTATCCAATTACCCCTCAGACAGAAATTATAGAAACACTATCAGCACTAAAGCCTTGGGAAACAACAGGTATGGTTGTTCTGCAGGCAGAAAGCGAAGTTGCTTCAATAAACATGCTTTATGGTGGTGCTGGTGCAGGAAAGCGTGTGCTCACAACATCGTCAAGTCCTGGTGTGGCTCTCATGCAGGAAGGTATAGCCTACATGGCTGGAGCCGAAGTGCCTGGAGTTATAGTAAATGTGCAACGTGGAGGACCTGGGCTAGGTACAATCCAACCATCACAAGCTGATTATTTTCAAGCCACACGCGGAGGTGGTAACGGCGACTACAATGTTATAGTTCTTGCGCCTAACAGCGTGCAGGAAATGGCCGATTTCGTTGACCTTGCTTTCGAACTAGCATTCAAATATCGCAATCCTGCAATGATTCTTTCGGATGGCGTTATAGGTCAGATGATGGAAAAGGTGGTGCTACCACCTGTAAAGCCACGCCGCACCGAGGAACAAATTCTAAAGGAATGTCCATGGGCTTCAACTGGCCGCACCAAGAACCGTCAGCCAAACATCATCACTTCTCTTGAATTAAAGCCTGAGGAAATGGAGAAACGCAATTTGGCACTACAAGCAAAATACGAACTATGCAAGCAGAATGAAGTGCGCTACGAAACCGAATTCTGTAATGATGCCGAATATGCTGTGGTTGCTTTCGGAAGCGCTGCCCGAATAGCCGAAAAGGCAGTAGAGATAGCTCGTGCCGAGGGCATGAAGGTGGGACTCTTCCGTCCAATCACCTTGTGGCCATTCCCAGAAAAGCAGATAGCCCAACTGGCAAAGCAGGTAAAAGGCATACTCGTTGTAGAGATTAATGCTGGACAGATGATTCAAGACGTTAAACTTGCTGTTAACGGCATCACACCTGTTGAACATTTCGGACGACTTGGTGGTATTGTTCCCGACCCACAGGAAATTGTTGACAACATTAAAAAACTTGCTGATAATGAATAATGATATAATCTCACCCGAAAACCTGGTTTATGAGAAACCAAAACTCATGAACGACGTAAATATGCACTATTGTGCAGGTTGTTCACACGGAGTAGTACACAAACTCGTGGCTGAGGTCATTGAGGAAATGGGCATGGCAGATAAAACCGTAGGTGTAAGCCCTGTAGGATGTGCAGTTTTTGCCTATAGATATATTGACATTGACTGGCAGGAAGCTGCTCACGGACGTGCTCCAGCCGTAGCTACTGCTATCAAACGATTGTGGCCCGACCGACTTGTGTTCACCTATCAAGGTGATGGTGATATGGCTTGCATCGGTACAGCCGAAACCATTCATGCACTCAACCGTGGTGAAAACATAACCATCATCTTTATTAACAATGCCATATATGGAATGACTGGCGGACAGATGGCACCAACAACACTCGTTGGTCAGAAAACATCAACCTGTCCATATGGTCGTGATCCAGAAATACATGGTTATCCTATCAAAATGCCTGAGATTGCAGCTCAGCTCGAAGGCACCTGCTATGTAACCCGACAAAGCGTAGAAAACGTTGCAGCCATCAACAAGGCAAAGAAGGCTATTCGTAAAGCCTTTGAAGCCAATATGGCAGGAAAAGGTTCATGTCTTGTTGAAATCACCTCTACATGTAGTAGTGGTTGGAAACTCACTCCTGTAAAGGCAAACCAATGGCTCGAAGACAACATGCTTAAATTCTACACCAAAGGCGACATTAAGGATACAACAGTATAAGCGAGTTAGTAAGTTTCATGAGTTGATGACGTATATAGTCGATGAGTTTGCGAGTTGAAATAACCACCACACACTCAAAGGCAAAGCAAAACTACCAAACTCAAGAACTCAAAACTAACTATAAATTAATTTTTTAAGAAATGAAGAAAGAAATAATAATATCAGGCTTTGGTGGACAGGGCGTACTCTCAATGGGTAAGATTCTTGCCTATTCCGGACTCATGGAGGACAAGGAAGTTACATGGATGCCTGCTTATGGTCCCGAACAGCGAGGCGGTACTGCCAACGTAACAGTTATCGTTAGCGATGAACGAATTTCATCACCTATTCTCAGCAGTTATGATGTAGCCATTGTACTCAACCAGCCTTCTCTTGACAAATTTGAACCTAAGGTAAAGCCTGGTGGCATACTCATCTACGACGACTACGGAATATTGAATCCTCCCACCCGCACAGATATCACCATCCACAGCATCTCAGCTATGGAGAAAGCAGCAGAAATGAAGAATTCAAAAGTGTTCAACATGATTGTTCTAGGCGGATTACTGCAGGTGTGTCCTTTCTTGCCCGACACAGCATTAGAAAAGGCACTATATAAAACACTTCCAGAACGCCATCATGACCTTATACCACTGAATATGCAAGCTGTGGCAGAAGGAAGAAAGATTATAAAATAAAAACATATTAAAAAGTCAGCCCCTCTCGTTCCTACATTTTTGGAAGAGAAGGGCTGATTAGTTTGTTTAGTAGTCATTAAATCTTGTCAAAAGCTTGATCAAGGTCAGCAAGAATATCATCTATGTGTTCAACTCCTATAGAAAGGCGAATTGTAGAAGGAGTAATGTGCTGTTCTGCAAGTTCCTCGGGCGAGAGTTGTGAGTGAGTGGTTGTATATGGATGAATAACCAACGACTTCACATCTGCCACATTGGCAAGCAGAGAGAAAATCTTAAGCGAGTCGATAAACTTCCACGCATTCTCTTGTCCACCATTAATTTCAAATGTAAAGATAGAGCCACCTCCATTAGGGAAATATTTCTTGTAAAGTGCATTGTCCTTATGGGTTGAAAGCGAAGGATGGCTCACACTCTTTACTTTTGGATGATGGTTAAGATAGTCAACCACCTTAAGCGCATTCTCCACATGGCGTTCAATACGCAATGGAAGAGTTTCGGTGCCTTGAAGCAAAATCCATGCGTTGAATGGCGAAATGGTGGCTCCTGTGTCTCTCAGTATCACGGCACGAATACGGGTAACAAAAGCTGCGGCTCCTGCAACATCGGCAAACACGGCGCCATGGTATGATGGATCAGGCTTAGCAAGAGTTGGGAATTTGTCGGCATTTGCCTTGAAATCGAACTTGCCTGCGTCAATGATCACTCCACCTAACGAACTGCCGTGTCCGCCTATGAACTTTGTTGCAGAGTGTACAACAATATCGGCTCCATGTTCAATAGGACGAACAAGCAACGGAGCAAACGTGTTGTCAACAATAAATAAAACATTATGTTTATGTGCTATTTCGGCTATGGCTTCAAAATTGAGCACATCAGAGTTGGGGTTTCCAAAAGTCTCAGCATAAACTACCTTTGTGTTAGGACGAATGGCAGCTTCGAGAGCCTGTAGTTCATTAACATTTACTATTGTATAGTCAACTCCTTGTGTGCTAAGGGTATGGGTGATAAGGTTATATGAACCTCCATAAAGATTGTCGGCAGCAACAACATGGTCGCCATTCTGAAGAACATTCTGCAGAGCGTAGGTAACGGCAGCAGCACCTGAGGCAACAGCCAAACCAGCTACACCACCTTCAAGGGCTGCTATGCGGTCTTCAAAAACACTCTGGGTAGAGTTTGTAAGGCGGCCATAGATGTTGCCGGCATCACGAAGTCCAAAACGGTCTGCGGCATGTTGAGAGTTATGGAACACATAAGATGCTGTTTGATATATTGGTACTGCACGAGAATCGGTTGCTGGATCAGCCTGTTCCTGTCCTACGTGAAGTGCAAGTGTCTCAAGATGTAATTTGTTTGTAGCCATACAATTAATCCTTTCTTTAATTATTCTTTATTTTCTATTCGATTTCACATTTGCAAAGGTATTAAATACAGAAATATTCAACAAGGTTTGCATAAAATTAAGAAAATATTTCTATCTTTGCGGCAGCTAAAAGAACAAGCGTTCTTTTTAAGTCCACAATTATATCACTTTAAAGAACAAAGATTATGGCAACAGTATTAGACAAGGTAGATTTTGAAATTCTGCGCACTCTCCAAGACGATGGCAGATTAACCATGCGCGAACTGGCTTCAAGAGTGAGCCTTTCATCTACACCTGTGTTTGAGCGATTAAAAAGACTTGAAGCTAACGGCTATATAAAGAAATATATGGCTGTACTTGACGCTGAAAAGCTTAACAGAGGTTTCGTAGTGTTTTGCAACGTAAAACTTAGACGTATGAACCGAGACATAGCAAAAGACTTCGTTGAACGAATAAAGGATATTCCAGAGGTAACCGAGTGTTACAATACATCTGGAAACTTCGACTATATGCTGAAGATTAATGCACCCGACATGAGAACTTATCAGGAATTTCTAATCAACACCTTAGGCACCATCGAGAGTTTAGGTAGCGTAGAAAGCACATTTGTTATGGACACTGTGAAACACAAATACGGCATCAACATTTAAACTATAGCTACCCCTTTGGCTTATTAGAAAGGTACACTCCAAACAAAATCATGGAAGAACCTATAAAAGCCATGGGGGTCATGGTTTCACCAAGAAAGATGGCAGAAAAGACCACTGTTGAAATAGGGTTGAGATAAATATAGTTGCTGGCAACAAGGGCTCCAAGTTGCTTACTTACCCAGCTCCATAGCACAAAGCACATAAAGCTGGCTACAAAACCAAGGAAAAGCAGATTACCCCACACCACAGGCCTCATAAAAGAATTAAGCGAAAAATGCCATGGACTAAAAATAAACACGGGAAGAACCGTGACGAGTCCATAAAAAAACACCTTTCGGGTGATAAAAACAGCACTATATTTCTCTGATACATTTTTCAACAGAATACTATAGATAGCCCAGCACAAACACGCACACAAGGCAAGCATATCACCCAACGGATTGAGATTCAAAACAAAATGTCCGTTGAAAATAACAAATCCAACACCAAGTGTTGCCAGTATGGTACCAACAACAAGATTACGCGTGGCTTTAACATCCTTAATGAAGATAAGAGCCAAAAGTGTTGTCACCATTGGAGCCGTACATACTATAAACGACACATTATTTACATAGCCTATCCTTACTGCCTCGTTCTCGGTGATAAAATAAAGTGTTCCACCAGTGATACCAAGAACAAACATTCTGAGTTCATCCTGCCATGATTCAGACCACAGCTTACGAGGAGATATAAACAATATGCAAACATAGGCAAAAAGAAAACGCAAGGCATAAATCTCGTGCGCCTCCATCCCATGATTAAGCAACAGCTTGGAATTGATGAATGTGCAGCCCCAAATCAAAACAACAACAGCTGCTAAGAAATGAATCCAAAACTTGGAAGAGAATATTTTATTCATATCTGCAAAGATAATATATTAATGTGAAATTTGAAATGTTGAATTTGGAATTATTTAGTCTTTACCTTCATCACATATTCACTAATTATAAACTCGACAAAAGACTATCAAAAACAGCAGACCACGACAAAACCAACATAAATGATAGGTTTCAAACCATTTACGATAGGATTCAAACCATATAATTTATGTTAACACATAACTTTGTGGCCAGAAAAAATTTCTAATAACTAATGCTTAATATGAATAGACGAAATCTTAAGTTGGCAGGCCTGTTATGCTTGAGCATAGCAGCACAGTCTGTCGTAAGTTCTCCTATCTATGCTTCTGCTGCTACAAACATTACACAACAGCAAAGTAAAGTATCGGGCACTATTAGCGATGGCAATGAACCTATCGTTGGTGCCAGCGTAATTGTAAAAGGTGACAAGAGTAAAGGTACTATTACCGACCTTGACGGTAATTTCTCTTTGGACGTTGCTCCTGGAACCACCCTTGTAATTTCCTATATCGGATACAAGACCGTTGAGGTAAAGGCTGCTGCTGGAATGAAGATCACACTTCAGGAAGACAACACAAGTCTTAGTGAAGTTGTAGTAACAGCTCTTGGCATCAAGCGCGACCGCAAGGCTCTTGGCTATGGTCTTAGTGAGGTTAAAGGTGAAGAACTCACGAAGGCCAAGGAAACAAACGTTGTAAACTCATTGGCTGGTAAGGTTGCCGGACTTGTTGTACAGAATACAGCTGGTGGTGTTTCTGGTTCTACAAGAGTTATGCTGCGTGGTAATACAGAAATGACAGGTAACAACCAGCCTCTCTATGTTGTAGATGGTGTGCCTTTGGACAATACAAACTTCGCATCAGCTGGTCAGTCTGGTGGTTACGACCTTGGTGACGGCATCTCAGCTATCAACCCTGACGATATTGAGACCATGACCGTATTAAAAGGTCCTGCAGCTTCTGCGCTCTATGGTTCACGTGCTTCTCATGGTGTAATCCTTATTACAACAAAGAAGGCTGCTAAAGATAATGTAAGTGTAGAATACAATGGTTCTTTCACTATCGACACACAGCTTGCTAAATGGGATAACATTCAGCAGGTATATGGTATGGGTAATAACGGACAGTATCTTGAAACAGCATCATCAGGTACAAACATGAGCTGGGGACCTAAGGCAGATAACTATCTTGTTGGCTATACCGATGGCGTTAAGCGTCCATTTATGATGTACCCTAACAACACATCAAACTTTTTCCGCACTGGTCTTACAGCACAGAACACAGCTGTTCTCGGTGTATCATCAGGCAAAACTGGTATGCGTTTCTCTGTTACCGATATGCGTAACAAGGATATTCTTCCACATACAAATATGAGCCGTGACAACTTCAATCTACGTGTAAACACATCAGCAGGTCCTGTTGATTTTGATTTCACAGCTAACTACACTCGTGAGGTTGTAAAGAACCGTCCTGCTCTTGGTGACTCTCAGAGTAACGTAGGTAAAAACCTCATGACATTGGCAGGAACTATTGACCAGTCATGGTTGAAGAACTATCAGAATGCTGACGGCACATACGCTACATGGACTGGTACATCACAGTATAACAAAAACCCATATTGGGATCTTTACAGAAACGACAACAACTCTACAAAGGATGTGTTCCGTTTCACTGGTAAGGCTATCTGGAACATCATAGATGGTCTGAAACTCCAGGGAACTATTGGTACAGACATCAACAATATGGACTTCAGCGAGTATATCGCTAAGGATACTCCTGGAACAAAGGCTGGTAAGCTCACCAACCAGATTTTCAATAACCGCACTCTTAATGCTGAGTTGTTGATGCTTTACAACCACAGTTGGGAAGATTTTGATCTAAATGCTACTCTCGGTGGTAACTACTATCGTGTTGACAACAAGACAACAAACAATATTGGTCTTGGTGAACTCATTGATAATCTGCCTTCTATCATGAACTATGGCGAGCAGACAATCACTGAGAACACATACAAGAAGCAAATCAACTCACTCTATGCAAGTGCTTCACTTGGTTACAAGCACACATATTATATTGAAGGAACTCTTCGTGGTGATAAGAGTTCTACTCTGCCAGTAAACAACAACACATATGTTTACCCTTCAGTATCAGGTAGTGTTGTTTTCTCTGAGTTCATTAAGAACAAAAAGATTATCAACTACGGAAAGATTCGTGCATCATGGGCACAGGTAGGTAGCGATACTGATCCTTATCAGCTTGACCTCACTTATCAGAATGGTATGTACAAGTATCCTGGCTATACAATTGGTATGATTACCAATACAACACAGCCAAACAAGGATCTTAAGCCTACAATGACAAGCTCATACGAACTTGGTCTTGAAATGAAGTTCTTCAATGGTCGTCTGGGCTTAGACTTCACATATTACAACCAGAACTCACGTGATCAGATTATTAGCCTTGCTTCTTCTTCTGCATCAAGTTACGAGCGTCATCTTGTTAACGCTGGTGAGATTCAGAACAAAGGTATTGAGCTTGCACTCAACGGTCGTGCACTCCAGATTAAGGACTTTGCATGGGATATGGGTGTGAACTTCTCTAAAAACACTAATAAGGTAAAGAAGCTTGTTGATGGTATGAACTACTTCGAGCTTGAAAAAGCTACATGGTGCGGCGTTTCAGTTGGTGCTCAGGTAGGCGAAAACTATGGTTGTATCATTGGTAAAGACTTCCAGCGTAACGAGAACGGTGATATTATCATCAATGCCGAGACAGGTATGCCTCTTGTAGCTGAAACAACATCTATCCTCGGTAACTCTTCTTGGGATTGGACAGGTGGTATGTACCACACCTTCACATACAAGAACTTCCGTCTCTCTGCATCTTTCGATGTTAAGGTAGGTGCCGACATCTTCTCTATGTCTATGCGTTCAGCATTCGAGACTGGTAAGGCAAAAGAAACACTTGAAGGCCGTGAAGAGTGGTATATGTCAGAACAGGCTCGTGAAGCTGCAGGCATGACACTTGCTCAGTGGCGTGCTTCTGGTAACTGCAAAGGCTATGTTGCTCCAGGTGTTATCAAGACTTTAAACAGCAATGGCGAGGTAGAATGGGTAAAGAATACTATTGCCGTTAACCCTGAGACCTATTGGAACAGCGTTTCACAGAATGTTCCTTCAATGTTTATCTATGATAACTCATATATCAAGTGTCGTGAGATTACCTTCGGTTACGACTTCCCACGTCAGATGCTTGGTAAGTTTGTAAAGGCACTCACCGTTTCGTTCGTAGCACGTAACCCATTCATCATTTGGAAGAACATTCCTAACATCGACCCAGACTCAGGTTACAACACATCAGGTCTTGGTTTGGAATATGGTTCTCTGCCATCACGTCGTAGCTATGGTCTTAATGTAAATCTTAAGTTCTAAACATTCATTCATATAATGACAAAGACAATGAAAACATTCATTTCTAAATATATAAAGAAAGGCGGATTGTGCATTGCTATGGTTTTGCCATTGACATGTGGTCTTACCGCTTGTTCAGATGAGCACATGGCTGAGGTTAACACAGATAACAGCAAGAGCGCAGTTATCAACCCTAACTCTCTGCTTACTACTGGTTTGTTGCAGACCTATGGTGATTTTAACCTTATGGATACCTACCGTAGCTATATCACTGGTTTCACACAGCATTTTGCTGGTGGTTGGAACGTAACAAACTATGCTGGTAGCGTAAACTATAAGGACGATCAGTCTGCTCTGCTTTGGGATCGCTACTACACAGTAGCTATCAAACATATTGTTCAGGGCATTTACAAAACACAAGACCGTCCTGTGCTCAACGCAATGCTTCGCATTCACAGAGTATATATTCTTGATATTATAACCGATACTTATGGTGATGTACCTTGCGCAGAAGCTGGTCTTGGTTACCTTGAAGGCAAGTCTACACCTAAGTACGACAAGCAGGAAGCAATTTATGAGTTCTTCTTTAAAGAGCTTGAAGAGTGTGTTAAGCAGCTTGACGAGGAAGACCTTAAGGTTACTGGTGATGTAACAAGCTTAGACGGTAACGCAAAGGCTTGGCAGCGTTATGCTAATAGCTTGCGTATGCGCCTTGCTATGCGTATTTCTGATGTAAAGCCAGAACTTGCAAAAGAAGAATTTGAAAAGGCTTATAATGATAGCCACGGCTTCATCGCAACAAAAGACGAGAATGCGTATGTAAAGTACACCAACAACAACTTTACACTTTATGATGGTGCACGCGATTTCGACTTCCGTGTTAATGCACTGGGCGAAATTCTCTATGGTCAGGACGCAGAATCTCCTACATTCATTTGTAGCACATTCTTCAACATCATGAAGGATAGCAACGACCCACGTCTCTATCGCATCTGCCGTCATTATCTCAATACAAAGCGTAGCAATGTTCAGCCAGACCGCGTAGAGAACCATGACCTCACAAACGAGGTTATTGAATACCTCAACACAACAGGCGCAAGCGAATCTCCTTGTAACCCAGGTGCAGCATGGTATAATAACTGGGTAAATGCTCCAAGTAAAGACGCCATGCCTGCTCTTGCTAAGTATGACGCAAGTTATACCAGCAATAACTACGATGCTCGCATGATGCGCCCAGCTTTGAACATCGATTTTGAAATGCCAGAAACTCCAGGTATCCTTATCACTTCTGCCGAGGTTAACTTCTTGCTTGCGGAGGCTAAGACAAAGGGTTGGAATGTAAGTGGTGACGCTGAAACTTATTATGAGAATGGTGTTCGTGAGAGTATGGAAATGCTCAACGATTATTATCTCAATAAAGATTATGACAAGCTCATCAGCGAGGATGAAATTAACACTTTTATCGAAAACAATAAGTTAAGTGCAACAAATCCAAAGGAAACAATCAATACACAGGCTTGGATTCTTCACATGATGAATCCTTCTGAAGCATGGGCAAACATGCGCCGTTCAGATTATCCTGTTATTCTTGATCGTACTCAGCTTCTTAAGTTCGACGGATTCCCATACGGACCAGATCTTCACACTCCAACTCGCTTAAAATATCCTGAGCTTGAAGGACAATATAACACCGCAAATTACAACGAGGCACTCCAAAACCTTGGCGGTACCGATAACTGGCACAAGCGTATGTGGTGGGATACTGCTGATCAGCACATGAAGTAATTTCATAGTAAAATATATGATAACTATCACATTTAAAGAAAGTTACAATTATGAATAGCTTATTCAATAAAACAAGAAATATGGCAGTTCGCACTTTCGGACTGTGCCTGATGTTGACTGCAGCTGTTTCTTTCAGTTCATGTTCATCAGATAATGATCCTTTCTTCACTGCAACAGAGGATGATGCACCTCGTTTCCTTAACTCTGACCTTCCAAAGGTAGATGACAATAATAAACTTGGTTCTTTTGGTACCATTCTTCGCACCAATAACTTTAAGTTTGGTGTTATTGCTACTCCAGTTGACTATACCACTATTACATGGTATATCGATGATGAGTTAGTATATACTGGCGACACCATTGACCAAAAGGTTCTTGCTGGCGACCACATTGTAAAGGTTGTAGCTACAACTACAAAAGGCCTTTCTTGCTATCGTGTAGGCAAACTTACTGTTAATCCTCTTGACAGCGATCCTCAATTAGGCAATAAACAAAAGGAGCGTTGGGTTGCTCCTGGTGCAACAACAACTATCAAAAACGGAAAGAACCTTGAAAGCATTACAAAAGTGTATGTTGGTGACAAAGAGGTAGAATTCACTATTAACGGTAACGATATAACACTAACTGCTCCTAATATAGCAGAGGGCGACTATCATATAACATTGGAAGACAATGAAGGTAACAAGTTTGGTGCTAACAAAATTACCATAAGTTCTGAAGAAAGTCCATATAAAGAGGATGTTATTTGGGAAGATAAACCTTTTAATGTAACTTGGGATACTCCTTTTAAAGAATTCAAAAACAATTGGAAAGACTATCTTAAAGTTGGAACAATTCTGCGAGTATATGTAAGTAAAACTGGTAATGATAACGGCCAAGGCTGTGCAGCAACATCATGGTGGACTAATATAGTAACTGGCGGTAAAGATGATAACCGTGGTGACACCATTATTACAGGAGATGAAGTTCTTACATTTGTAATATCACAATCATCAATCGATTTGCTAACAGAACAGGAAGGTATGTATATTGTTGGTAACGGATACACCATCAAGAAGATAACAATCGAATAAAATTGCTTTTTTTTGAAGATGAAAAATATAGGATTAACAATAATCCTTCTTATGAGCGCCTGCACTGTATATGCAGGCGTTCCTTCTAAGGATCCAAAGATAGAATCAAAGATTGACAACCTCCTTTCGAAGATGACTCTTGAAGAGAAGGCTGGTCAGATGATTCAGCTTGTTACCGACCTCTTTGGCGGTAATGATAAAAAGGGGGTGTTTCACATTGATGAACACAAAACCGACTCTATTTTCAGTAGATACAAGGTAGGCTCTATTCTGAATGCACCTAACACCGTTGCCCCTACTGCAAAGCAATGGGAAGACTACGTGGCACGCATACAGAAGATAAGCATGAAACGATTAGGCATCCCATGCCTTATGGGACTTGACCAAAACCATGGCTCAACATACATTTCTGATGGCATTCTCTATCCACAGAACATCAATATGGGGGCATCGTTCAATCGCGAGATTACACGCAAGGCTGCCGAGGCAACCGCATACGAGACACGTGCAGCAAGTATTCCATGGACTTTCAACCCAACTGTTGACCTGGGACGCGACCAGCGCTGGCCACGTATCTATGAGAACTTTGGCGAGGATGCCTATGTTAATGCACAGCTTGGAGCTGCTGCAGTTCTTGGTTTCCAAGGAGCTGATCACAATCATGTTGACCAACAACATATTGCTGCATGCATGAAGCACTATATGGGATATAGCGTACCTTGGACTGGCAAAGACCGCACTCCTGCATTCATCGCACCTGCCGAACTTCGTGAAAAGCATTTTGCGCCTTTCCTCGAAGCTATAAATAATGGTGTACATTCTGTAATGGTGAACTCGGCTTCTGTAAATGGTTTGCCAATGCATGCAAACAAAGAATTGCTCACCGACTGGCTAAAGGTGGAAACAGGTTGGGACGGTATGCTCATAACCGACTGGGCTGATGTTAACAACCTATACACGCGCGAGATGATAGCCAAAGACAAGAAAGAAGCTCTTTGCATAGCTATCAACGCAGGTATTGATATGGTTATGGAGCCTTATAGTGCTGATGCACAACCTCTCATTGTTGAGTTGGTTAAAGAAGGTAAAATATCACAGGAACGTATAGATGATGCTGTTCGACGCATTCTGCGAATGAAATTCCGTCTCGACCTCTTTGCTCATCCCACACAGAAGGTGAAAGATTATCCAAAATTTGGAGGTAATGACTTTGCACAAATATCATACGACGGCGCTCTCGAAAGTGAGATTCTGCTCAAGAACGAAGGTAATGTTCTACCTATCAAAAAGGGAAAGAAAATTCTTATCACCGGACCTAATGCCAACAGCATGCGTTGCCTTGACGGTGGATGGAGCTACACATGGCAGGGACACCTCACCGACCAGTTTGCAGAGAAATACAACACCATATACGAAGCTTTCTGCAAGAAATATGGCAAAGAGAATATCACTCTTGTCCAGGGTGTCACCTATAACCAGACAGGAAAATATTTTGAAGAGAACACTCCTAACATAGATTCTGCAGTAAAGGCAGCTAAAAACGTTGATGTTATTGTTGCCTGCATTGGTGAAAACTCATACACAGAAACTCCAGGTAACCTTACCGACCTCACGCTGTCAGAAAATCAGCGCAATCTCGTTAAGGCTCTTGCCAAAACAGGCAAACCAATAGTATTGGTTCTTAACGAGGGGCGTCCACGTATCATTGCAGATATCGTTCCGCTGGCAAAAGGCATTATTGATATTCTGCTTCCTGGAAGCTTTGGTGCCGATGCTCTTGCCGACCTTGTTGCTGGCGAAAAGAACTTCAGCGGAAAGATGCCTTATACATATCCAAGCGAAATAAATTCTCTTGCAAACTACGATTTCAAGAAGAGTCAGGAAGTTGGAACTATGGAGGGTGCCTACGATTATGATGCTAAGATAACCCAGCAATGGGCTTTCGGCTATGGATTAAGCTACACCACATATAAGTACAGCAATCTTTGCATTGACAAAACATCGTTCACAAAAGACGACGTAATCACCATTAGCGTTGACGTAACCAATAGCGGAAAGATGGCAGGTAAGGAAAGTGTACTTCTCTATTCAAGCGATCTTATTGCAAGCATGGTTCCCGATGGGCGCCGCCTTCGCGGTTTTGAGAAAGTGGAGCTTATGCCTGGCGAAACACGCACAGTTTGCTTCAAGCTTAAGGCTTCTGATCTTGCATTTGTTGGCTACGATGGCAAGTGGATACTCGAAGAAGGCGACTTCCGCATACAGATAGGTCAGCTCACAAAAAACATCACGTGCAGCAGTACATATAAATTTTAATTCAAACTGAACCTTCACAAGTTCATTCTCTGTATTTACTAATAACGCTCTTCGCATAGTCTGTGGAGAGCGTTATTTTTTACGAAAATCTCCACATCATAACTAATTCCACATCCCCCCCCCCTCCTATCCTGATGTTCTTGATGACGTCGATAAGTTTTAATTTTTGCCATTTCTATTAGATTTAAGTTTAACATTGAAAGCGCTGTGCGCTCCCTTTATCATTTGTCATTTATCGTTTATCCTTTAGCACGCCTTCGGCGTGCGCAAGGTTCGAGATGGTTTCGAGATTCGTTCGAGATTCCTCCTATATGAGTCCTAATTGTCTCCTAATCACAGTGCAAAGATACTAAGAAAATCAATAGGTTTTTCAAAGTGGCACCAATGTTGAAATGCAACATTTTGCAAAACGCTGATTTATAGCACGTTAGCATTTTTTAAGCCGTTAGCGAGTTGAGATTGCAAATAAACAATGCAAAGATACAAAGAAAAACAGTAGGTTGTTCAAAATTAGATTATTTCGAGATTCAAAACTCTCTCATCGCCTATCTACAAAGGGATTTGGGTGAATTTGTACACCCAATCGATGACAGATGACAGATGACAGTTTATTTAAATTCCAAAAAAATATGCTTCCTCACCCCTTATAATATATATAATTATAATTATATATATTATAAGACTACAAAAATAAATTTTTTCTAAAAAAAATAACTGTCATCTGTCATCTGTCATCACATATTTTTTCACCTACCTATTGCTTTGCATTGGAAAAATTATTACCTTTGTGTGATTGCAAACCCGAAAACATTTATGATTATTTTAACACGTGGCTTAACAACAGAAACTAAGTGAAAATTACGTACATATTCAACAGCGTTTAACCTAAGGATACATAACGTGTACCTCAACTTCACCGCACTACATTTGCACTCATAACCAGAAACGCAGTTTACACGCGCTTTTTATGTACCCCATTGAGTAATTCACAAAACACAAAGAAACGCTGAGTAAACAAATTCGTATTTCATTATTACATACCACAGTATATTTTCTGCGAGTAGGTTTTTAAAAATGAAAGTAATGTATTATCTTTGCAGATATAAAACCTAATTTCACTTAAAGATAATGAGAAAATTATTCACAATAGCCTGTGCAACAATAACCATGGTAAGTTGTAACAATAAAAATATAGATATCGAACAACAGGTTGATAATCTATATAATAAGATGTCGCAAGCAGAACGCATCAATCAGCTTAGAAGCGGATACATGGATGACTTCTTTGATACTAAAGGAAAACTTGACACAACAAAATGTAAAGAGCTGATTCCCAACGGCATTGGACATTTTTCACAATATGCAAGTCAGCAACCTCTTGACGCAAATAGCCTTCGTGATAAAGTTGCCCAAATGCAAGACTGGTTGATACATAACACACCAAACGGTATTCCTGCCCTTTTCCACGAAGAAGTGCTTTCAGGTATAAATACAAAAGGCGCTACCATCTATCCTCAGCAGATTGGTCAGGCATGCTCTTTTAATCCAGAACTTGCCGAACTGAAAACACTCCAGACAAGTACTCAAATGCGCAAAATGGGAGGTGTGCTATCGCTTTCTCCAATGGTTGATGTGTGCCGTAATCCACACTTCAATCGCCTTGAAGAATCATACGGAGAAGACGGTTACCTATCAGCAGTTATGGGTACTGCCTTTGTAAAGGGACTACAACAAGGCAATCTTAAAAAAGGTGTGGGGGCTTGCTCTAAGCACTATTTAGGCTACGGAGGTGGTGGTGACGCACAGGAAAAAGAAATGATGGAAGAGATACTTCTTCCTCACGAAACGATGATACGCCTTGCAGGCAGCAAAGCTCTTATGCCAGGTTACCATGCCATTCATGGCACTAATTGCGTTGCCAACAAAGAAATACTTACCAATATTCTACGTAACTATTTGGGATTTGACGGAATGGTAGTGAGCGACTATACTGCTATTGACCAAATACCAGGACTAAGCAGCCCATTAGAAAAGGCTGCAGCAGCCATAAACGCAGGCAATGATGTTGATTTCCCCTATGGGGCAAACTACAAGTTCCTGCAAGAAGGACTCGATAAAGGATTGGTAAAACCAGAAGCATTTGAACGAGCAGTAAAAGATGTGTTGCGTCACAAAATACGCCAAGGATTAATGGACGACGACGCTTATCTATATAGCAAAGAGAACATAAAACTCGACTCACCAGAAGAGCGCAAAACAGCGTATAATATAGCAACACAATCTATCGTACTTCTAAAGAACAATGGTATTCTTCCATTAGGCTCAGCAACCAAAAGCGTTCTACTTACAGGACCAAATGCCAATACCATGTGGGCTATGTGTGGCGACTACTCTTTCCCCGCTATGACTTATTTCTGGAAAATGAACGAAAATGAGGAAATACTGGGAAAGAAGCAGATTGTAACATTATTACAAGGCATGACAAATGCCAAGGATGAAAATATCAAGCTAAGCTATTCGCGTGGTTGCGACTGGACCGACAGCGTTGAGACCGTTGTCAGCCAAGGCGGAGATGAACGAGCATGGGAATACAAGGTGCAGCATCGTAAGGTTGATGCACACGAAAAAGCTGATAAGGAAGAAGCCCTTGCCTTGGCGCAGAAGGCAGACGTTATAATAGCTGCCATGGGCGAAAACGTAATGCTCTGTGGTGAAAACCGCGACCGTCAAGGACTTCGCCTGCCTGGCAAGCAGGAACAATATGTTGAGGAACTCCTTGCAAGTGGCAAACCTGTAGTTTTAGTTCTTTTTGGAGGTAGAGCTCAGGTGATATCAAAGATTGCAGACCGCTGTGCAGCCATCATTCAAGCATGGTATCCTGGCGAAGAAGGAGGTAATGCGCTTGCCAATATACTCTACGGAAAGGTATCGCCATCGGCAAAGCTCTCTGTCAGCTATCCTAACGTAGAACTTAACGAACCAATATGCTATAACTATAGCGAAAAGCAGGATTCACGCGTGGCTTGGCCCTTTGGTTATGGACTGAGCTATTCAACATTTAAATATAGCAATCTAAAAGTAACACCAGAGGCAAAAACAAGCGATGAGAGCATCGACATATCATTCGATGTAACAAATACAGGAGCAATGGATGCCGATGAAATTGCACAGCTTTATTTGTCGCCCACAGATTCAAAACAGAACATCCGCCCTATTCAGCTACAAGGATTCTCACGTCTGACACTAAAGAAAGGCGAAACAAAAACTGTAACTATCAAGATGTATATCGATCAGTTTGGTTACTACACCAACAACGGTAATCGCCAATGGAATATCGCTCCAGGCGAATACATCATAAAGGTTGGTGCTTCATCACAAGACATTAAGCTTAAACAAAACATTAAGCTTAATGGTGACAAAGTAGTAAAATCTTTGCGTAACAACTATTTCTCAGAGGTGAAAAAGTAAAAAGGTAAAAGCGTAAAAAAGGTATTTACTACATTACATTTTTTTTACATATAAAACAAAAAAAATCCTTCCGGTCGAAAACACGACCGGAAGGATATAAAAATAACAAACTTGGATGTAAAAAATATTACTTATTTCTTAATCATCTTCTTTCCATTAACAATAACTATTCCCTTATAATTCTTATCAACTCGTTGTCCATTAAGATTATACATTACATCATTTGATATGTCAGCATGGCGCACACGCTTGATTTCTGTTGCTGTAGCCTTTACCAGCTTCACATTACCAAACATCACTTCAAGCCAGCCGCCATCGTCACCGTTTTCATTTGCCACTGGAGAAAATTTCAAAGCATAAACTCCATCTGCTGAAGGTGTGAAACTAATATCAAAATGTGTTGCATCAGAGAATGTCATTCTACTGCCATTCATGTTTGGCGTGCAAGCTTTTATGCTTGATGCAATCACCCGGTCGTTATCATCGAGCACTTCAATCTTAAGCCATGGCGTTCCTTTCCATGCTGCAGCATCACAAGTAAGAGTGTATTTAATGTTTTGCTTGAGATTCAGCTCATGGTCATTAACTCTTCCATACATAGCGTAACCATCACCTGGTGCCATGGTGCGTACATACATACCAAATCTGAAATCACTACCCTCAGCAAACTGGAATATACGTGGACCGGAACCAGCAACACCTCCATGAACAGTATTGTTTTGATTGACAACAGTCCAATCGTCTGGCACATAACCATCTCCAAGTTCAGCAAAATCATCTTGATAGATAACATTATTAGCAGGTATAACACTCTGTGGATCAGGATCGTCGTCAATATGCTCTTCTGGCTCATATTCACGATCATATGCCATGTCGTCCTTATCTGTCATAGTTGCTTCACGATACACTATCTGGTCAACCAACATATCAATAGCACTTACGTTGTCGATGGTCAAAGTGTTATCTCCTTGCTGCATATTCATAACAAGTTTGTTTGTTGCCCACTCGTTATTCTTTGTAATATGACAAGCAACAAGCTTACCCTCATCACCAACAGTAAATCTCACATTACCTTTTTTATAAGTATTCATATACCTCATGCTCACCACATATTTTCCAGCTTTAGGAGCTTTGAAAACATGGCGAAGTGAAGCATTTTCGCCTGTACCCATAACCATAAAGCCATTGCCCGAATGTCCTCTCACATCTGGCATATCATAATATGGCAGCACCGCACATTTTGAAATGCCACGATAATCCATATCCTCAGCTTCTATAATCAACGAATCATTAATTATCTCAGCCTGCTTAGGAATATCAAGCGACAATGCTGAAGATGGCAGATAATCGGTTTCACGATTAATGGCATCACCAATACAATTCAAGGTAATATCAACAGGACCATTATGAGTTACCGACAGGGTGTACATGTGATTTGCTGCATCCCAGTTCTCAGCCGTCGAAGCCTGAGCCTCCACTCTCTTGCTCATAACATACGATGGCTTTTCTATTGCTCCATAAACAACAATTTCATCCCTCACAGGTGCTACAGAATCTGTACGGTAATTATTTAAATACAAGTCAATATGATCAGCATATTCACGTATAATACCAGCACTATAACGGTTATAAGCCAATTTCAGCCTGTCACATTTATTATATTTCAACGGAATGTCCGCAGAAGCTGTTTTCTTTCCGTTTTGGGTAGAATATGGATTATAAGTTATGAGCTGATTACGATAACGATTAACATACAGGTCACCTGTGCTCACCTCAGGATATAGTCTGTTGAAGTCGGCTACCTTAGCATCAATGGTAGGCCATTTTGTGCTACGTTCTGACTTCTTCACCTGAAGCGGAATACTCTTTGCAAGTTCATCAGTAAGTTCCACACACACAGGAATAGCGCCATATCGTCCACTTCCCTTCAAATATGTGAGATTATCCATGTATTGCCCGTTACCACGATTCATTGGATCGTTAAGTTTGTAAAGGCCGTCATACAGGTTGCCCCATCCTACATATTTATCTTCATCTGAGCCACTATTTACGTCGTTAACGACAACTACTTTCTGTTTTCCTACAACTTCCTCACGTGTAGGTATATATAATGTGCCATCGATAATTTTTCGGAACATATCTATCCATATATTGCGGAAGCCCGGAAATGTACCCCAGTTACGACGGCTATAGCCATTGACAGTAGTATTATTCTGATTCTGAAAATCCTCAGTCCATATAAGTTCTGGACCATCCCAAACACAAGCACCATTAACACCACACTGCTCCAAAATGGTTCCTATTCCAGCTGCTGTTGGATATTTTCTATTATTGTCTTCGCCAAGAAGAGCTCTCATACCCTCGTTCCAGCCACAGTTGTCATATCTAACACCATAATTCTTTGCAAGACCGGAAACAAAAGGTGAAAAGCAAACGCTCTCTGAACTATAGAAACAAGACGATGTGGTGTATTTATATAGCCAAAGAATGGCTTCGGGATACTTTCGGCTTGCTTCCAACAAATCGGCATTACGCTTTAGCATACCAACGGGAGTAAGCGCATGCGACCAAATGTTGCCACAGAAGCTCACCGTTAAGAAACCGCCATACTTGTGGCTCATCTCTATCAAATGAGCAAACAAAGCCAAACGGTCTTCCTGCGAGCTTGAACTCCTGTCCTTGTAGCCTTCATCAAATCCCCAGAACTGCTCAGCATAGTTCCAGCCGAGAAAGTTTGGATAGTTCTTAAAGAAATACTCAAATGTGTCGAGTTGATTATCAGGGATATGAGTATGACCGCCACTGGCTGGCTGACACGTAAACCATAAACCATTCTTCTGACACACACTTGCCCACGATTTGTAGGTTAGAATAGCGTTTTGTGGACGCATATACACATTTTTCTTAATGTCGTAGCTACACGACAAAGAAAGATTCATGCACACATAAGGTTTAATGTCTTCAGGGATAAGATCAATAATCTTTTGCGGATCGGCCTGATTCCAAATGTCGATATGAACAAGCCACAGAGGGTGGCGAGAATCAATAGGACGACGCTGTTGTGCATGCATCTTAAACGCTGCAAAATTTAAAACAATTAGTAATAGTAGAAGTTTCCTCATTTTCATGGTGAAATTAAAATTAAACATTTACGTGGTGACAAAAGTACAAGTTTTCGTAATTTATAACTTGTTTATTTGTTACATACCTTTTATTTTTTGTTACAACACATTCTAAAAACACTTTTTTTTCACAAAAAAGACACAAAAAAGACACAAAAAACACCATAAAACAACAAAAACGATATTTTTAGTCACAAATATGATATTTTTATATCAACAAAACTATTGCACTTTATAAAAATACTATTTATCTTTGCATCAGAGTTAATAAAAAGTTAATATATCGGTTCGTGTTTTTTCATAGTTAAGTATATATTTGGTTAATTTTTCGCATTTAGTTACTATTTATTCGCATTAATTTCGCATTTAAATTTTGTGGTTAATTTTCGCATTTATAGAGCATTAAAGATTTTAATAGGTTTTAGGTTTAAGGTAAAAGGGGGTGCTGAGAAGCATCCCCTTTTCAATTTATATCATTATATCCAAATTTCTCCAGAAAGCTTAGCTTGCAAAACACTAGTCATTAAAAATCTTGATCATTAAGAACAGGAAACTTGTTACGAAAATCATGTAGTTTATCTACGTCTATTTCTGCCGTAACAACATCTTCCTTCCCATATTCACATACAGCTATGCTTTCTCCCCATGGATCAATAACACACGAACCGCCATTATAATGACAAGTAGGATCGTCACCCACTCTATTTACTCCCACAACATAGCACTGGTTTTCAATAGCACGCGCACGTAATAGCGTGTCCCACGCATACTGACGTACAGAAGGCCACGAAGCAACATAAATAGCCACATCATATTCTTTATGATTTCTGCTATAACAAGGGAAACGCAAATCATAACATATTTGCGGAAGGAAGAGCTTACCGGCATATCCAAATATAACTCTATGTTTTCCTGCTGTGAAATGCTGATTTTCACCCGCATATGTAAAAAGATGGTGCTTATCATAAAGTGTTTCTACACCGTTAGGACGAACAAAATAGAAACGATTATAAAAACGGCCAAACTCTTCAACTGCTACACTTCCACAAATAGCAGCATTTATCTGCCTTGCCTTCTCAGTCATCCAGCTAAGTGCAAAGCCTTTTTCATCGGCAAAGCCTTCTGGTTCTGTTGCATAACCAGTTGAAAACATCTCTGGTAGCACATAGATATCACTACCAGGATTTCTATCAATAAACTCTGATGCCTTTTGACAGTTTGCCTGCGGATCACCCCAAACAATGTCTTGCTGCAATAGCGTAATTTTCATGATGGTTGACTTTTCTACATGCAGCAAAATTATAAATTAATTTTTAAAGCGCCAAAATAATTACCAATTAATACATTCTCATCGTGTAAAATGCGAATTTTATCTTACACAAAAAAGTAGGCTTCTCGAAGGAAGAAGCCTCTCTCTCCAGCCCTCTCCAAAGGGAGAGGGAGAAGAAACAGACTGTAGGGTAACTCCAGAGTCAGATGGCGATGACAACGGAGACGATAGCCCTAATCTATAGTCTGACTAACCCGAGTAATCGGAATATTCTAAGTAATCTGAAGATTCAGGAAACTCGGATTGTTGATTATGCACGAGCCTTAGCAATGTAGCCAAGAGCTTCTTTACACTTATCAGTAATTGCCTGCCAGTTAGCTGATGCTATAACATCTTTAGGGAAGAGTTTTGAACCCATTCCTACACACATAACACCAGCCTTTACCCATTCTGTCAGGTTTGCCTCTGTTGGTTCTACAGCACCAGTTACCATGATGTTGCTCCAACGAAGAGGGCCAAGAACATTCTTTACAAATGATGGACCACCAACATTTCCTGCAGGAAACACCTTTGTCACGTCACATCCTGCAGCCTGAGCATCACTCATTTCTGAAACAGAACCGCAACCTGGGCTGTAAGGAACCAAGCGACGGTTGCAAACAGGAGCAATCTCTGGATTGAAATTTGGTCCAACAATGAAATTGGCACCCAACTGAATATAAAGGGCTGCGGTAGGTGCATCAACAACTGTTCCTGCACCAAGAATCAACTCAGGACATTCCTTGCCTGCCCATTTAACGAGTTCACCAAAAATCTCGTGAGCAAAATCACCACGATTGGTAAACTCAAAAACACGCACACCACCCTCGTAGCATGCCTTTATCACATTCTTGCAAATATCTATGTCGCTATTAAAGAATACAGGAACCATACCTGTTTGCTTCATAGCTGTCATTACCTGAATTTTATTGAACTGTGCCATTATAAAATAACTGTATTAACGTTGAACACGACCACTGGCATCACCTCCTGCAAGAGCAAGAACCTCAGCTTCGCTAACAAGATTAAAATCACCATTAATGGTGTGCTTCAAAGCACTTGCTGCAACTGCAAACTCGAGTGCCTTTGCCTGATCATTATTGTATTTAAGCATACCATGAATGAGACCGCCAGAGAAGCTATCACCACCACCAACACGGTCTATTATTGGGTTGATGTCATAATGCTTGCTCTCATAAAACTCCATACCATCAAAGATAAGAGCCTTCCAACCATTATATGAAGCAGAATATGACTCACGAAGGGTTGAAACAACATACTTGAAGTTGAATTCCTTAGCCATCTGCTCAAAAATCTTATGATAGCCTGCAGCATCTGTCTTGCCGTTCTCTACATCTGCATCAGGCTTAAATCCAAGACAAAGAGCAGCATCCTCCTCGTTACCGATGCACACATCAACATACTGCATTAATGGACGCATAACCGAAATAGCCTTCTCTGAGGTCCATAGTTTTTTGCGAAAGTTAAGATCAACAGAAACCATTACACCATGACGCTTAGCTGCCTCGCAAGCAAGTTTTGTTAGAAGCGCAGCCTTATCAGATATAGCTGGAGTGATACCACTCCAATGAAACCAATCAGCTCCCTCCATTATAGCATCAAAATCAAAATCCTGTGGATCAGCCTCGGCTATTGAACTGTTGGCACGATCGTATATCACCTTTGAAGGACGCATAGAAGCACCTGTCTCGGCATAATAGAGCCCAACACGACTTCCACCACGAGCAATATACTCGGTATTGACACCATAACGACGGAGAGCATTTACAGCTATTTGACCAATCTCATGTTCAGGTAGTTTAGACACAAAATAAGCATCATGACCATAGTTTGCCAAAGATACAGCAACATTAGCCTCACCACCGCCAGGGATAATACGAAAAGAATCAGTCTGAATAAAACGGTCATTACCGTCTGGAGAAAGGCGAAGCATAATCTCGCCCAACGTAACAATCTTAGACATTTAAACTTGTTCTTTTAAGTTATGTTTGTTTTTATGAATTTAATCTTTATACGATGAAGAACCTCTTTTATGCTATTCTTCACAAGCAAAAATAGATATATTTTCGCAAATGAGGAAATAAAATCGTAAAAAAATACTTTTTTGCGTTGATTTTTAGACTGTGCGTGCGCACAATTTAAAAAAAATGGTTATATTTGCGAAATAATACATGTCACGTGTGCGCGCACAAAATATAAATAAGGTGTGTTTGCGTGGCAAATGAAGTAAAATTATGAACGACAAAATTCGTATTAAGGACATCGCTGAAAGAGCAGGCGTTTCTGTAGGTACCGTTGACCGTGTTTTGCACAATCGACCAAATGTTTCTCCTAAAGCAAGAGAGAAGGTAGAGGCTGCCTTGAAAGAGGTTGACTATCATCCAAACATGTATGCCAGTGCCTTGGCATATAACAAATCATATATCTTCTATATAGTTATGCCTCGCCATGAACAAGAGGCATATTGGGAAGAGATTGAGCAAGGAGCGCACAAAGCCATGGAGGCTCGTAGAGATTTCCATATAAACGTACGAATACTTCATTATCAACGATTTAGCGTTGAGTCGTTCAACGAACAATGCGATGAATGTTTATCTAACAATCCCGACGGAGTTGTTATTGTACCATCGGCATTGGAAGAAACACGAAACTTCACCGATAAACTTCACGAATTGAAAATTCCATTCGTGATGCTCGACTCATACATGCCCGATCTGAGACCGTTATCATTCTTCGGCCAAGACTCGTTTGCAAGTGGATATTTTGCGGCCCGTATGCTTATGCTTATTGCTTCAAAAGAGAAAGAGGTAATGTTCTTTAAATTAACACAAAACGGACACAGTTCTTCTAAACAGCAGGACAACCGTGAGGTGGGATTCCGCCACTACATGCGCGACCACTTCCCTGAAATAAAGATTATAGAACTTGATGTGCCTTGGGGTGGCACTAAACAGGAATACACCACTGCCCTGACAGCTTTCTTTGATGAACATCCAGATGTTCACCATTGCATAACATTGAGTTCAAAAGCACACATCGTTGGTGATTTCCTTTTAAAATCAAACCGTCGTGACATTCAGATTATGGGCTATGATATGGTGGAAAAAAATGCACATTGCCTAAAAGAAGGCAGCATAAGTTTCCTTATAGCCCAGCATGCCTATCAGCAGGGATATTGTTGCATAGACGCCCTCTTCAAGGCTATAGTGCTCAAGAAGAAAGTGCAACCTGTGAACTATATGCCTATAGAATTGCTGTCGCCAGAGAATGTAGATTTCTACAGAAGAACCCAGCTGTAAGTTAGAACTTGTATTCCTCCTATAAAATGGAGGCAAGAAGGATTTGGAAGCCTAAGAATCTTTATCAATATTGAGCTACAATAGTACTTGCAGTAGGCTTTACTGTGCGAAAAAAGCGAGAGTATAAGCTAAAGTGTAAGCAATTAAGGTTACTATAAAAGTCAAATTCATATAAAATTGAAAAAGCGCGGATTACTGGCGTTATCGCCACTTTTTGTACTGATAGCCTTCATCGTGATGTTCACTATTTATTCTGTGGACAAAACGGATAATGAGCCTAATCTTAGTCTAACGGTGGCATTTCTTTTCTCAAGTGTCTATGCTATTATCATATCGGGTGGCATATCCATGAAGAAGCGTATCGACACCTTTAGCAAAGGTGCTGGTGAACAAAACCTCATGCTTATGCTATGGATATATGTGCTTGCGGGTGCTTTTGCAGCATCAGCAAAAAACATGGGAGCCATAAATGCCACGGTGAACATTGCGATAAACTACCTGCCAACAAATCTACTTCTTCCCGGGCTATTTTTGGCAGCGTGTTTTATATCTGTTTCCATAGGAACAAGTGTTGGAACAGTTGTAGCACTTGTACCTATAGCTGCAGGCGTTGCCCATTCTACAGGTAGTTCTATAGCCTTGCTTACTGCCGTTGTAGTGGGAGGAGCATATTTTGGTGACAACCTATCATTTATCAGCGACACAACAGTAGTGGCTACCCAGACACAAGGCTGCAACATGAGCGATAAATTTCGCGTAAACTCACAGATTGTAATGCCTGCAGCTATCGTTGTGTTAATAATATATGCAATAATGGGAACCGGCATATCTGCTCCTACAAACGTAGAAGATATAGAATTCTATAAAGTAATCCCATATCTTGTTGTTCTCACTACTGCCATTGCAGGAATGAATGTTATGGCTGTGCTCACATTAGGACTTGTAATCTGTGGCATCATTGGACTTATCTCAGGCGATTATACAATAACCAATTGGTTTGCCGCCATGGGAGATGGTGTTCTCGGAATGGGCGAGCTTGTCATCATTGCCATGATGGCAGGCGGAATACTTGAAATTATTCGCGAGAACGGAGGAATTGATTTTATCATCGACAAACTAACCGCCCATGTGAATGGGAAGAAAGGCGCCGAGCTTGCTATTGCGGCACTTGTCAGTTTTGTGAATATATGCACAGCAAATAATACAGTAGCCATACTAACCGTTGGAAGGATATCAAAAAAAATTGGTGATCAATATGGTGTGGACAACAGAAAAGCAGCAAGCATTCTCGACACATTCTCCTGTAGCGTACAGGGGCTACTACCCTATGGGGTGCAGATATTATTGGCAGCAGGTCTTGCAGGTATAAACCCTGTTCAAATAATACCATGGCTCTTCTATCCTATGGCCATAGGACTGGCAGCGCTATTGGCAATTATGATTCGTTATCCTAAGAAATATAGCTAAGGAATGGAAATCATCAAAAGAAATCTCTTTAGGAAGTTGCGCTCAGATAACTTTCAAACTGGTGAACAGCAAGAGCCAATGTCACAGTTCAAATATCAAAAGATGCTTGGACTGATGAAAGATATTGCTAACATGCCAGCAGGAGAAGTACACCTTTCAAACCCTTTACTCAACCATCGTTTGAAGAAAATACAAGATCGTGAGCGACGCTCTGAAAACGCAAATATAGAAAGCATATACCTACTACGCATTATTGTCAGCAACGTAAATTCGATAATGAGCTATGGTATTCCACTTCGAGGGATTATCCAGTTAGGGCAATACATCAGAACACGTGGAAACAAAGCCGACTATAACAAGCTTGACCGTTGGCTAAAAAAACTTCATATCTCTCGTCTTGCTCAGCTACAGGGTTGCATATTAATCGATTTCTTCGGCTTTGAAAGTTCAGAACTACCTTTTGTAAAGAGCAAGGAAAGTAAAACCGAGAAAATAACCTTTAAATCAATGGCAGATGGAGAGGCAGAAGCCATGCTCGACCTGCAGTTTAAACAAGCACGAATGGGAGTAAAACTTAGCGGTAAAGCCATGCGAAGAAACTTGCGCCATTCTCTTCGCTACATGCCCTATGCACCTGTAGAAACAACAAGTAACTTCGTGATAAATTTCATGCGCGGATTGCAGGAAATAGAAGAATGAGAAAAAAGAAGGAAGAATTATGAGGTAAAAAATTATGAGGCAAAAAATTATGAGGCAAAAAATTATGAGGTAAAAAATTATGAGGTAAAAAATTATTGGGTTATAAGAATCAAAAACTTATAACCCAATAACTTTTATTTTAAAGGAGCACAAGTAGCAAACTCCTGTTGTTTTTGTTTATTATACTCAGCAAACAAATTATCAAAAATCTGACGTTCATCATCAGTGATGGATCCCAAATCACGTGCTATATCCTTATAAGCTTTCTTAACCTGAGAACGCAATGGACGCAAACGACTCTTATATGTATTCAAGGTCATACCAGACTGGCGCTCTTCAATATAAGGCTGATAAACTTTATCAAGAGTTTCTTTTACATTAGGAGACACAATAGAAGAAAAATCATTTCCCTTTGCAGCAGCTGTTGTACTTTGTTTAGCAAAACTATCAGTTTTTTCACCTACAGCAGCTACATTTTCTGATTCATTTGTTATTGTATCTGCAGAAGTTTGCTCTGTAGCCTCATTTTTCTCAGTATTGAAAACTTCTGCCAATTTATCAAGATTGCTAACACCTAACCATACTACTGCAGCAGTAACAACCGCAATTGCCAAAACAGCCAACACCTGAGGATTTACTCGAATATTGGTATTACTCCTTTTATAACTGCCATGAAGATTCATGATAAGGTCATCGCAATCATAAAACCTATCATTACGCCCTATAGAACAACATTTCTTAATAATAGAATCATAAGAAAGAGTAAGCCCCATATCACGCATCAAAACACCAATAGAATATATATCGGTACGTCGATCAACTGTTATAGTACCATCTTTCTGTTCTGGAGAAATATACTTCTGATAATCGGCTGGTTCATCTATGGTGTTATTGTAAGTGCCTCGCAATTCTGTTATAACAGGACGATCGTCCTGGCAAGTAACCATTATAGTATAAGGATTGAGAACACCGCAGATAAGATTAAGTTGATGCAAGCTATTCAAAGCCTCTGCTATGCTTTTAATCATATCTATCTTTTCTTCATCACTATGTCCTTCAGAAAGATACACAGCCAAAGAGCGAGCTTCAACATATTCTGTCACAAGAACATGACCATAATCCGGCAAATCCTCTTCACCAAGGTATTTCACCACATACGGACTGTCTATCTTCTTTCCATAAGTATATTCCTTATGTTGCACAGACTTGTATTTTGCCTGTGAAGCATAAGGTTCACGAAGTTGCTTTAAAACAACATCTTTATCACCTTTCTTGCAAAGAATAGTGTTATAGATTCCATTACTTGGAATATTTTTAAAGTCAGTATATGCTGTGATCATCTTGGTAGTTTTTATTATTAGCGCAAAATTACAAATAATATTCAAAACAACAAACTATTAAACCAAAATATACAATATAACGGGTACGAAAATTAATAAATAATTTTTTTTAGCGAAACGTGTGTCATTTAATTGAAGTTTTACAAGCGTTGCTTATGAAAGATTATTTATTTTATATTTGATAAGTTTAAGCTAATCGAACATAACAAAACGTAAATAAAAAGGGAAAACATATCACTTGATAAGTCACAGCATTATCTTTGTTGCCGAAAAAGCAGCGATTGACCTCTTAAGAAACAACAATAAAATGAAACTGTTATCATTAGTCACCGCAATAATTCTGATCTCAAATAATGCGAATGCGCAGAAAAGAGGAGTTCTGTTGGATATGGAAACACGTCAGCCTATTTCTGGCGCAAGCATCATAACAAACAGAAACAAAAAATATACAACCAACTATCAGGGACATTATTATATAGATGACCCTACTGCTTCAAGTGTATCATTTATTGGAAAAGGATATGTGAAACGCGATTGCCAAATCAAGAACCTTTCTGACACAACACTACTTCTACCAGTAGCCATTACTCTAAACACCGTTGTAATAACAGCAAAGAAAGTAGAGCTTGAAGGAGCAACCGCACCAACTGAATCATATAAAAAGATGTTGGACGACCCACTCATGCGACCGAAGAGTCCAAGTGGAATGTCATTTCTCGGCACACGAATGGGTCCTAAACCAAAAGTTGGTAAAAGATTAAGAGAAAAAGTACGAAAAACTATTGAAAGCTACTAAGTGCCTTTTCAACGCTTCCATGCAGCAACAACACACGCTTAGCCTCTTCATAATCAAGATGAAGCAAATCAACAAGCATTTTCGTACCACGCTCAATAAGTTTCTTGTTGGTAAGCTGCATATTAACCATACGGTTGCCCTTCACTCTACCAATCTTAATCATTACGGAAGTAGATATCATGTTTAATATGAGCTTTGTGGCAGTACCAGCCTTCATACGTGAAGAACCTGTAACAAACTCAGGACCAACAATAACCTCGATAGGATATTCAGAAGTCATACCTAAAGGAGAATCAGGATTGCAGGTTATGCAGCCGGTAAGACACCCCATATTACGAGCCTCTTTAACAGCACCTATAACATAAGGCGTTGTTCCTGATGCAGCAATACCAATTATCGTATCTTGTGCAGTAGGCTTAAATGGAAGTATGTCTTTCCAGCCTTGCAATTCATCATCCTCGGCATTTTCAACAGCATTACGCAAAGCAGTATCTCCACCAGCTACAAGACCGATAACCGTTGTTGGAGGCATACCATATGTTGGAGGAATCTCGCTGGCGTCAAGAACCCCCAAACGTCCACTTGTTCCTGCACCTAAATAAAATATACGTCCACCTTGCTTTACACGCTTCACAATGTTCTCAACAAGTGCCTCTATCTGAGGGATGGCCTTTTCTGTGGCAATAGCAACTTTCTTGTCTTCATTATTCATATCAACAAGAAGTTCATGCACACTCATCTGGTCAAGATTATCATACAAAGATGATTTTTCTGTGATTTTCTCCATGATTTATTATGCGTGATATTCAACCAAAGCAGCCATTGGAGCCTGAACAATTCGCCCAAGGTTCATCCCCTCAAGTTTCAGAGCCTCTTCAAGTGGCTTACGATAGAAATGAGCAATACTTCCGTTAAAACCTATTGGCAACTTATCCCAGTTTTCATACTGCTTTACATTACGCTGAAGGAACGAACGGAAGCTATTAAGAACTAAAGCATAAATAGAAGGTTCTTCAATATTCTCTTCGAGGAAGGGAACAAAGCTGGCAAGGAAAGTATTTGGTTTGGGCTGACGATACACTTTATCAATGATCTCAGCCTGAGTGGTATTATACTTCTCAAAGAAACGCTTTATAATATGCTGTGGCATCTGATTCTTGAGTATATCACCCAACAGAAGTTTGCCAAGAACAGCACCACTTCCCTCATCCCCAAGAATAAATCCTAATGGAGAAACATTCTTCACAAGGTTCTTTCCGTCGTAAGAACATGAATTGCTACCTGTACCAAGAATACAAGCAATACCAGGTTCGTGGCCACAGATGCCTCTTGCAGCACCAAGCATATCACTTGCTACTTCACATACACCATTGATAACAAGATGTCTGCGCAAAGCACGTTCTACCACAGGCTGCTTTTCCTTTGTGCAACCAGCTCCATAGAAATGCACCTCATCAACTTCATTGGTCTGCAGTTGTTCAATAAGTGATGTGCGAACTTCTTCAGCAATCTCCTCTTCACTCATCTGAAAAGGATTCATACCCTTCGTGCGCAATTCTTTTATAGCCTTTCCATCTTCAACCAAAGCCCAGTCGGTCTTTGTTGAACCACTATCAGCAATTAATATCATAGCTTTTTCGATTATAGGTTTAATATTGTCATTATTTTGCACAGAGAGCCTTACGAGCAAGCAACTCCCATGTTCTTATTCTATCCTTATATGTGTTGTTACGATTCTCCTTTTCAATACTCAAATCACCATCAGAATTATCATCCCAACGACGACAGAAATACACAATATCGAAGATACGTCCTATGAGATACTCACGACAAATAGCAAGTCCCAAAGCATAATCCTCACCATAGTTAACATTAGGAAGATTAATATTTCTGATAACAGGAGTGAAGAATGCACGAGGAGCACCTAACCCATTGATACGCAATGCATTATTGCGTCCATTTTCAATAGTCCACTCACGATGTTCGATATCACCAGGAGGTAGAGTATTAAGATCTATATCTGTCAAGCGATATGCACCAATAACCATTGCGCATTTCTGAGCATAGAAAGCATCAACCATCTTTTGCAATGTATCGGGACCGCTATAAACATCATCAGAATCGAGCTGAACAATAAATCGTCCCACCTTCTCATGGTGTGAACACATATTCCACGCGCCCCCAACACAAATATCACGACGAGTAGGAATAATATGAACAAGACGCTCATCGTCAGCGAATTCCTCAATAGCTTCTGTTGTACCATCGGTAGAATGATATTCAGGGCCATTCTCTACGACAAAGACATTGTATTTAAATGTCGTCTTCTGTGAAAGAGCACTCTTAATAGCATCACGAATGGTTCTAATACGATTTCTCACAGGAATCATAATTGTTGCTTCCACCTCGAAATCCTCACTCTTAAAGTCAACCTCTTTAAACTTAGGTTCCAAATAAGCACCAACCTCTTTAAGGTATTCGGTACAAGCCTGTTCCATCTCTATCTGTGAAGCACGATTACGAGGGTCAACATAATCGAAAAGTTTTTCACCCGTCTTACGATTATCAAGCTCAACCTCACTATATAAGTTTTCTGGGATATGAACAAATTTCACTTTCTGAGCCATTTTCAAACGCAAGTCATAGAAACCTGCAGCCTTGTAATCAGCTGTCATGCAAGCAGCAGCCTCCTTCAAAGCCGCTGTTCTAACAACAACAATGCTTCCGAAATCAAAATCGTCACGCAAAGAACCCTCCTGATAATCAATAACAGGAGCCTCAGTACGCTTTCCTTCTGCCGAAATCTTATAATGATCAGCATAAATCCAGCCAGCACCAGTAGCATCAGCTATCTGAAGAATACGCTCAAAAGCATATAAACCAATCTCAAGATACTCGCCCTTGAGATAAATCATGGTGAACTCTGCCTCTGCCTTCTGAGCTATCACCTTCATAGCAGCACTACTGCGGATGTTGTCAACAGTTTCTATTTTTCCTGCCAACCCTGTTGCCTTTAAACTCTCAATAGTTTTTGCAACTTCAATTTCTCCTCCTTTAGCGAGGAAGCAATCAATCTTTTTCATGTATTATATAATAGTTAGTTATCTATTTCACTAATATTTTACATAGTTTACGTTGCAGAACATGTGCATCAAGCACCGACATCTCGCTATCCATAATAGCAAAAGCCAATAGATGACCATTCTGAGCTTTACAATATCCTGCCAACGATGAGATTCCATAAGGGTGTGACAGCGTACCGGTCTTGGCATGTACCTTTCCGCGCAACTCATATCCAAATCTGGCTAACGTGCCATCAACACCTGATATTGCAAGGTAATTCCAAAGATAGTTAAAAATTGCCTTGTCACGATAACCGTAATCAAGGATTTTCACCAAGGCCTCTGCCGACAAATGATTATTTGTACACAAGCCACATCCATCATGAACAACAAGGATTGAGTCGGTAACACCAATTTCTTTATGAAGGAAATTTCTAAGGTATAACACTCCTGCCTCAGTAGGATTTACTTTTGGATTAACCCTTTTTCCTATTGTATATAGTAAGGATGTCGCTTTAGTGTTTGACGAGTTTTTCCACATTCTGCGAATCACCTTGTTTATTCCACTACAGTATCTATATATACAATGACTACCTTTAGGAACACGTGCAAAGACCACCTGATCATCCTTTAATTGAATGCCTGCAGCCCTAATTGCACCTTTCAATGCGTGTTTCACACGCTCAGGACCTTTATATATCACTCCATACTTAGAGAATGACAAATCCCAAGGATACCAATGAGCTTCACTTTTTACAGGTTCTTTGAGGAATAAATCGATAATAAGCCTTCCATCTATTTTTTTTATGCCCTTACGTCGCAATGCCTGAGCAAACTGCTTCATGTCTTCGTCTTGCAACTGAGGGTCAAGATCTGCTTTGAAACTAACATCACCACGCAATGTGTCTGAATCCATCTTACCATGCGTGTAGATAGATGTATGATACAAATATTTCGTACCCAATAGTTTCAATCCGGCAACTCCACTAAGAAGTTTCATACACGAAGCCGAAGGTATGCCCTCCTTCTCGTTCATTGCATAAACTGGTTTTTCTGCCGTTAGATCATACACATACAATCCAAATTTTCCAGAGCATCTTGGTGCCGTGGCAAAAGAATCAAGCACATGAGTAAGATGTTTGTCAACAGCTATTGCATTTTCTTTTTTCTCCTTTCTTACACTCTTCTTTTCATCACCTCCGCATGCCACTATAGACATAGCAAAAGAGATGAGTATTACGCGTAAAAGAATCTTTTTCATTCGCTTTAACTACTATTTATTACAAAAGTAGTAGAATAATGTCGCATATCGACAAATTCAACATTTTTTTTGAGAGATTTTAACGGATGGTCTTAATTAAGGCGAGGCATCATCAACGATGGCTCGCCTTATAAATTGTCATTCAATTCATCAATAAACTTATATAATTAAGGTCACAAGGTACAAAACTATAGGTATGGTTACCAATGCGATGCCAATGAAATCAATATATACACCTGTCTTTATCATCTTAGTGATAGGCACATATCCACTGGCATATACAATAGCATTAGGTGGTGTTGAAACAGGCAACATAAAGCCTAAAGATGCAGAGAGAGCAACGCCTACAGCAACAGGCACAGGAGAGAAACCTGCTGATACTGCTGCACCAATGGCAAGTGGGCCTATCATGTTGGTGGCTGCAGTATGAGATGTTAGCTCTGAAAGCAAGAGCGACATAACACAGAACACAGCAACGAGAATAAGCTGAGAAGGTTCGCCACCCATAATGGTGATAATCTGGTCGCCTATCCATCCAGACAAACCCGTTGAATACATCATTCCACCCATGGCGAGACCACCACCAAAAAGCAACAACGTGCCCCACTCTACTCCTGCCATGGCCTGCTTCCAACTCAGAGTCATCTTGCCTTTCTTTAAATCAACAGGCAGGAAGAATAACAACAAAGCACCTACCATGGCTGCTATTGCCTCTGGGAAGAGTTTGTTATAATGGTTTAATGTCTCACTTTCTGTTCCCAGTAGAATACTCAAAACACCTGGAGTAACCCACAACACAACAGCTGCAAGGAAAGCAATAAGCGTGTTCTTCTGCGCGCGAGTCCATTTCCCAAGTTCCTTAACCTTACCACCAATAAATTCCTGAGCACCTTCTATATGTTCAACATCCGACGGGAACATACGTGACAGAACAAAGTATGCTATAATAAAATAAGCTATCATGGCCGCAAATCCCCATACCATCCATTGGAAGAACGATATGTGAATGTCACTCATCTCATTAAGAAACCCAAGCATAATGATGTTAGGTGGAGTACCTATGGGAGTGAGAACTCCGCCAATAGAACATGCATAAGCCGTCATCAACATCAAACCTGTAGCATATTTGTATGTACGAAGGTTGATTGTTTTGCCATTTGATGCCATCATCTCACTAATTGCTTCAAGTAATCCCAAAGCTATAGGAAACATCATTGCAGCTGTTGCCGTATTACTAATCCAGCCCGAACAGAACATACATGCAAGACCGATAGCGAGGAATATCTTCCGAGGACTATCGCCAACCCACTTCATAGAAATAATACCATAGGCAATTCTCTTATCGAGCCCGTTTACCATCATTGCCTTCGCTATAATGAAACCACCCATAAAAAGGAATATCATTGGATTAGCAAACGCAGCAAAAGCCTCTTTCATTTTTACAACACCAAAAACAACACAAAGTGTTGGTCCGAGTAACGATGTTACTGGTATTGGTATAGGTTCAGTTATCCACCACAGCGCAACAAGAGTCATGATAGATAATAATGTGTGAGCCTGTGGCGACAAACCAGCTATAGGAGTAATGAATACGAGGAATGCACATATAGGACCACATATAGCACCTGTAATCCTGCGCTTTCTGTCAAAACCAGAATCCTGATTCTGTTCGAGTTTTTCCTCACCAATATTTTTCTGCTTATCCATACTCAGAAATGTCTTTAATGGTTAAGAATTATTGTTAACGTCACAAATATATATAAAATATCGAACTAAATTTACGCTTTAAGTCTTTTTAACAAAATTAAATCAACAAAAAAGCACCTATTTAGAAAAACAATACCATTATTTTATTATATTTGCCACAGAGAATATTATTTATTTTACTAACTAAACACTACAATTATGGGACAAACAACATGGATTATCCTTTTAGTATTGGCAGTTGTATTTGCCTTTGCCTATTTTAATTATGCTTACAAACACACTTTCCGTTACAATCCTGACGACCTTAAGAAATCTGTAGACAACATTTTCAACAAGACAAACGAAAACGATGTTGACAGAATATTCTTCCTGAAGGAACTTCGTCGTGCGTTCAACTGTTCGCGAAAAGATGCAGCCTACTTGCTTGGGCAAGCATCAATACACAATATGCTGAACATCAATGAAGATAAAATAACAAAAACAGTCTGATATTATAAAAAAATAACAGATGTAAAAGGTTGCGTGTGGAAAGAACTCCACACTTAAAAAAATTGACAAGTAATATACGAACACCATATTATAATGTATCAATGAGATATATAACTATATTCCTAACAATATGCACATACCTGTCTCTAACATCGTGTGGCAGTTGGTTCGACACGCATCCTTATGATATTAATATCCACGGAGAAACAGATATTAATACACATAATATAGCAGCCATTGAGAAAGAAAACGCAAACAAAGAGACCTTTAGAGTGGCATTCATCAGCGATACACATCTATGGCACTCTGACACACGCGATGAGGTTGCTAACATTAACAATCAGCCCAATATAGATTTCGTAATTCACCTTGGCGATCTTACCGACACGGGCACAACAAAGGAATTTGAATGGTCAAGAGACATCCTACAACAACTCAACTGCCCTTACGTAGCATTAATAGGCAATCACGATTTCCTTGGTACAGGCGATCAAACATATAACGTGATGTATGGGCAAATGGACTTCTCGTTCATTGCAGGAAGGGTGAAATTTATTTGTCTGGACACAAATGCCACAGAATACGACTATTTAGCAGCAATACCTAATTTCGATTTTCTTGAAGAGGAGATGACTAAAAATTCGGAACTCTTTGACCGAACAGTCCTCATTATGCATGCACCACCATACAGCGATCAGTTCAACAACAATGTATGTAAGGCTTTTCGACGTTATCTCGACTTCTTACCTGGCCTAATGTGTTGTGTATATGGTCATTGCCACAACCATGAAATTAACGAGTTTTACAATGACGGTCTGCGTTTTTATGGTATAGACAATGCAGAACACCGCAACTATCGAATATTCACTTTTACTCCAGACGGCTATGAAGAAGAGCTTGTTAATTATTAGCATAATTCTAATATATGCTACCAGAATGATTGCCGCCGATAGCGTCTATGTATCACAAACTAAAGAAAGTCGATACGACCGCCGCATCCATCGCTACAGAAAGCATTGGACTGCATTGATTCCTATGCAGTTTGTCATTCAGAATGCAGGAAACATGGGAGCAATATCTGCAGGTATAGGTTGGAACTACGGTAAGCGCAAGCAGTGGGAAACCGACCTACTCTTTGGCTATATCCCCAAACATCAATCATCACGCGGAAAACTTACAACAACACTAAAAGAAAACTACATCCCATGGAGCATTAATTTAGCCAACATTTTCCCCAACGCTACAGACAAGATAACCCACCAAATGAGCATAGAGCCTCTAACGGCAAGCATATATCTAAACACCGTATATGGGCATGAATTCTGGAAGAGCCAGCCAGGACGCTATCCTGATAAATACTATGAGTTCATGTCCACAAAGTTTCGTTTGAACATAGCCCTTGGACAAAGAGTAACATTTCAGATACCAAAATCAAAAAGATGGCGCAGCAAAAGCATATCTCTTTTCTATGAGATAAGCACATGCGATTTGTATATTCGCGCAAAATTTCAAGACGGAAGCATACCTCTAAAAGATATGCTCGGAATGTCAATAGGAATAAAGTTCCATACACTATAAACGTGTATTCGAACAAACAATCTAAACAACCAAACGAATAATCGTTGTAAATATGTACGTAATTTTCACTTGGTTTCTATTATTAAGCCACGTGTTAAAGCATACCTGACAGGATGTATAAAATAAGACAAGGAACAGAAACAGAAGTGCCCCTGCTACACGAGGTATATATCTTATGCTGCAGCGCATGTATGCACGCATAGTTAGAAGCTGTGGCTTATATATTACAATCTGTTGCAGAAGAAATAGAGAAAAGCACAACTAACCATTTGCATGTCAAGAAGTTGTAAGCTTTGGTTAAAATAATCATAAATGTTTTCGGGTTTACAATCATACAAAGGTAATAATTTTTCCAATACAATAGGTAGGTAAAAAAAGTGTGCTGCGGTTTCAGTTTTCAGTTTTCAGTTTTTTTTTCTTGAAAAAATACTATTTTTGGGTTCTTATATATATATAATTATAATTATATATATATAAAAGGGTTGGAATGGATATTTTTTAGTCGATTTAAAAAAACTGAAAACTGAAAACTGAAACCATAGAACCTTGTTTTTCTCGAAATCCCTTTGTAGATAGGCGATGAGA
>OCVV011272802.1_pt1 | contig 48350 bp, 41 predicted proteins | sample 1539721 | NCBI WGS metagenome assembly OCVV01 (sample SAMN02144230, study PRJEB22623) | gut metagenome | biome: sheep rumen | host: Ovis aries | place: New Zealand | reverse complement strand
TTTAAGTAATTTCAATACAAAAAATGTAACTAATATGTCTAATATGTTCAATGGATGTAGTAGCTTAACTTCACTAAATATTTCAAGCTTTAATACAGAAAAAGTTACAACAATGAGTTCTATGTTTTATGGATTAGAAAATATTACAGAATTAGACTTATCTAATTTCAATACAAAAAATGTAACTAATATGGGATTTATGTTTAGAGGCATGAAAGGTATTGAATCACTAAATTTATCAAATTTTGATACATCAAAAGTAACTGATATGAGATCAATGTTCCAAGATGATAATAATTTAATAAGTCTAAACATTAATAGTTTTAACACTAAGAACGTAACAAATATGTCTAATATGTTTACTAAATGTGATAAATTAAAAACAATAGATATTTCAAGCTTTAGTACTGAAAAAGTAAATGATATGACAGATATGTTTAAGGATTGTGCTAAATTAGAAACAATATATGTAAGTAATGCATTTACAAATCAAAATGTAACAAATAAAAATGCTTCAATGTTTAATGGATGTACGAATATAGTTGGAGGAAATAATACTGTATATGACTCCAACAATATATCTATTACGTATGCAGTAATTGATAATGAAGTACAACCTGGATATCTAACTTTGAAATAATTATTAAAGGATTAAGATCGTTCTTGATCCTTTTTTGTAAATTAAAATTTATGATATAATATCTTTAATGTGGTGGTATAATGCTAAAAAACAAAAAGATTTATGTAATAATATTACTGATATTTATAGTACTTTTTATCATTTTTAATTTTAATAAAATTATAATGTCATTAGAATTAATCATAATATTTGCACTATTATTATATAGTCAAAAAAATTCTATAAAAAATGAATTTAAAAATAAAAATAGTAATAATATAAAAGTTATTACAGTTAAAACTTTAAATCAAAAAAATGAAAATGATATAAAAGTAAAAGATGATAAAATAAATTTAGATTTTCAAGAATCAAAAATTATTACCAAACAAGAAATAAAGGATAGTAATTCAAAAAAAGAAAACAGTAATAATAGTAATATTAGTAATAAGCAATCAATGATAAAAAATGAAATAATTCCTAAAAATGAAAAAAAGATAAGTCATAACAAAATTGATGATAAAGTTTTAAATAAAGAACAAATGCCTTTGATAGAAACAAAAAATAAAAAAGTAAATAATAATACAAATATTGGAAACATTGAAAACTTAAAAGTATATAAAAATATAGAAAAAATTAAAAAAGAGAATTTAATAATAAATAATAAAATGCAAAATAAGCAAAAAGAATCTGATTACCATCAACATAAGCCTATATTATCTAATGAAGAAAAAGTATTCTGTGCCTTAGTTAGTAAAATAATATATGACAACAACAATAAAGTAAATAAGATATATTATAATAAAAATAAAAATGGAATTATTAATTTAGAGTCTACAAATATCAATTTTGGAATAAAAAATAAGAAGAAATATTTCATTTTACCTCAAAGAGAAAAAAATACTAATCAAAAAAAAGAAGAAAAAGAGAATAAGAAAATAATATTTCCTATAAATAATAGTGAAAGCTTAAATAAAATTTCAAAATTTATCATAAACGAAAGTAAGAAAATTAAAAAAAGAAAAATAGAACAGTTAGATACAAGAAACATATTTACTAGAGAAAAAACATTGAATATCATAGCAAAAAAGAAGAAAAAGGAAAGAAATATTAAGCTAAAACTATTAATAAATGGATACTTAAAATTAGCAAATTATTATCATAAATCAAAGGAATATGATAAAGAAATTAAGATTTTAAAAAGAGGGTTAAATAAGTTTAAAGATAAAAATGTAGATATAAATATTTTCCTACGCAAAATAGAAATAGCACAAAAAGAATTGGAAGATAAAGTAAAGACAGAATCAAAGAAAAAAATATTATTAAAAGAGCAAAAATAATATTTTTTTTAATAATTGACAATCGAACAAATGTATTATATATTATATTAGAAGTAACTAATATTATACTTAGAAAGGAGATATATGAATAAAATTTATGCATGTATAGACTTAAAAAGTTTTTATGCATCTTGTGAATGTGTCGAAAAAGGATTAGATCCACTAAAAACAAATTTAGTAGTTGCTGATCCAGAGCGTACTGAAAAAACAATATGTCTTGCAGTCACACCATCATTAAAAAAATATGGTATATCAGGAAGAGCAAGATTATTTGAAGTAATTCAAAAAGTAAAAGAAATAAATTTGGAAAGAAAAATAAAAAATAAAAATAGAAAATTTATAGGCAAGTCATACAATAGTGATGAATTAGAAAGTAATAGTGCATTATATCTTGATTACATTATTGCTCAGCCACGAATGTCACTTTATATAAAATATAGTACACTTATATACAATATATATTTAAGTTTTTTATCAAAAGAAGACATATATGTTTATTCGATTGATGAAGTTTTTTGTGATATAACACCATATTTAAGTCTATATAAAAAAAATAGTAATGAATTAATATCAATGATTATTAGCGAAATATATAAAAGAACTGGAATAACAGCAACTGGTGGAATTGGAACAAATCCATATTTAGCTAAAGTAGCTATGGATATTGTTGCAAAGCATAAGGATGCAGATAAAAATGGTGCAAGAATAGCATTTTTAGATGAAATATCATATAGAAAAACTTTATGGAATCATGAGCCAATATCAGACTTTTGGAGAATTGGTAATGGAATAGCTAAAAGAATAAAAAAATTAAATCTGAACACAATGGGAGATATTGCAAAATTTTCTATTAGTAATGAAGACGAACTATATAAAATGTTTGGAATCAATGCAGAACTTATAATCGATCATGCATGGGGATATGAGCCATGCACAATAAAAGATATTAAGAGTTATAAGCCACGTACAAATAGTTTGTCGAAAGGCCAAGTTTTACAAGAACCATATACATATGAAAAAGCAAAAATAATTGCAATCGAAATGATGGAGTTGTTATCTCTTGAAATGGTAGGGAAAAATGTAGTAACAGATTGTCTTGTATTAACTATTGGTTACGACATTTCTAATTTAACAGATAAAAATATATCAAAACTATACGACGGAGAAATAAAAATAGATCATTATGGCAGAGAGATTCCAAAGCATTCACATGGAACAATTAGACTTACCCATAAAACTTCATCAACAGAAACATTAATAAAATATTTAAAAGTATTATATAAAGAAATTACGAATCCATTACTTTTAATTAGAAGAATAAACATATGTGCATGTGTTTTATCTCCAAAAATTGTCTCTAATGAATCAATAGTTTACAAACAATTCAACTTATTTGATAATAATGATGAAATAAATAAAAGAATAATTAATGAAAAAGAAAAAGAAAGAGATGAGAATAAAGTTCAAAAAGCAATTTTAAATATTAAAAATAAATATGGGAAAAATTCAATACTAAAAGGGTTTAATTTATTAGATGGTGCTACTACAATAATGCGAAATAAACAAATTGGAGGGCATAGAAGTGAATAGTGATTTATATAGTATTTTATATTATAAGCATCATGAGCCTAGTGAAAAGCATAAAAGAATGAGTATTTATAATAGAAGTGCACAATTCGCATCATTTAAAGCTCTAGATGGATATGAAGATGAAATAAATAAACAAAACAAAACGTTTAAACAAAAAATAGAATTAAGTAATGAAGAAAAAGAAAGAATAAATGAAGAAGTTAAAAAAATAAAAAAAGGAAATAACATATATATAAAATATTATTACAATGGGGAAATTTTAGAAAGAAATGCTATATGTAAAAAAATAGATAAAGATTTAAAAATAGTTATTTTAAATAGCAATGATAGCATCAATTTTGATAATTTAATCGATATAAGATTAATTGATATTGCAAAGTATGAATAAATGGTGAAAAAATCTATAAAATAATATTAGAAGGAAGAGATGAATATAAAAAATAATAATATAAAAAAAATATTGGGCATAATTATAGCAATTGCAATTCCACTAATAATTGGAGGTATATCAGCATTTCTTACCAAAGATAATATGTCAACATTTAAAACAATAAATAAGCCACCACTATCACCACCAGCATGGCTATTTCCAATAGCTTGGACAATATTATATATACTAATGGGATATGCAAGTTATTTAATATACGAAAATAAAAGTATTCTAAATATGGAAAATAGAGATATATCAATAAAGCTATATATTGCACAATTAATATTTAACTTTTTTTGGAGCATAATATTTTTCAACATGAAATCCTATGTATTTGCATTTATATGGTTAATCGTATTATGGATATTAATATTGGTTTTAATAAAAACATCAAATAAAATAAATAAATTAACTACATATTTACTAGTACCATATCTTTTATGGGTTACATTTGCAGGATATTTAAACTTAGGAATAGCTATACTTAATTAAAATATTGATTCCTTAATATATTAAAATAAATAAAAAGATTTTTTCTTTTTATTAAAGTATGATATAATAAAAAAGTGTATAAGGAGGAAAATATGTTTAATTTAAAAGGAAGAGTCGCAGTAATAACTGGAGCAAGCAGTGGGCTTGGAAAACAAATGTCAAGAGCATTTGCAAATCAAGGAGCTGATTTAGTATTACTAGCAAGAAGAGTTGAAAGATTAGAAGAATTAAAAAATGAATTAAGTAGCTTAGGAGTTAAAGTATTACCATTAAAATGCGATGTAACAAATGTTGAAGACATTAATGCTGCTGTAAAAGCAACTAGAGAAACTTTCAATAAAGTTGATATACTAGTAAATTGTGCAGGAAGTGCAAAAAATGCTGGTGTATTAGATATGACTGATGAAGAATGGGATTTCACTATTAAAACAGATATGGATTCAGTATTTTATGTTACAAGAGCATTTGGAAATATTATGAAAGAAAACCATTATGGAAGAATAATCAATATTGCATCAATGTATGGACTTGTTGGAAATATGGCCATGGGAACAATTGCATACCATACTTCAAAAGGTGGAGTTGTTAACTTTACAAGAGCAGCAGCATCTGAATTAGCAAAAGAAGGAATTACAGTAAATGCAATTTGTCCAGGATATTTCGATACTGAATTAACTCACGAAACATTAATTACAGATGAATTTACACAATACATGAAAGCAACTGTACCAGCTGGAAGATATGGTAAAGAAGGAGAACTAAACGCAGCTGCAATATTCTTAGCAAGTGATGAAGCAAGTTATGTAACAGGAGTTATTTTACCAGTAGATGGTGGATACACTTGTGTATAATTAAATAATAAAAATACTAAAAACAAACATGAAAACACATGTTTGTTTTTAATTTATTATAAAAAATCATTTTATTTGAAATATTAAAATAACAATGTTATAATAATATCATTTTAAAGAGGGAGTTTTAGATGTCACACATAAGAGAAAAAGAAGAATTATTAAAAATTAAAAATTATATAGAAGCACTAGGAAATGATATTGATATAAAGACAATAGAAGAAATATTAAATAAAATTGTACCTAAAAATCAATATGAAAAAAACATGATTGGAGTAATAGTAACAAATCAAGGAAATATTTTTAATGCGGTACCTGGATACGTTCCATCAGCAAATACAATAGTATTATCAAGAGATGGATTTAAAAAAATATCATCAGAATCAGCAAAGGTTTTATGTGATGAATTTAACATTAAGGATACAAATAAAATGACAGCATTCTATCAAATGTTTGGGCTACTTCATGAAGTTGAACATGCATATCAATTTCTAATTAGTAATGATAAAATTCAATTTAAATATAAAGAAGTAAAAGATAGTTATAAGGGTATAATAGATGAGATATTACTTAAAAAAAATATTATACCAAATCCAATAAAAGAGATAAAAAGTCATATAGCATTTATTAAATATCAAAAGAATTGTTATGATTATATATTAGAAAGAAATGCAGAAGTAGAAGCTGCAGTTGATACAAGTATATTAGCACGTGAAACAGATAACGAACATATTGCCAATGTATTTGAAAGTTTAGCTTTAGCATTTAAAAATATTGGATATGAGGAAAACAATAAAGGATGCGTTTACCAAACATACAAAGGATTATTATTAAGTAAAAAATATAACAAAATAGAAAAAGAAGAAAATATTGAGGAAGAAGAAAGACTGCGTTTTGGTTTAGAAATAAATGAAAATACGAGAAAAGAATTGATTAAAAGAATAGAAAACAATAAAATAAAAATATAAAAGAGGTGTTGATATGACGCAAGGAGAGAAAAGATTATTAATTGTAACAATAAGTTTTATAATTCAAATAGTTTTTTCAATGTCTTTAGCAGCATTACTTAGTGAATTAGTAACAATAATAAAAATTATATATTTTATTTTAAGTATATTATTGGTACTAGAAATAATTAAAAATGCAAAAAGCTTAAGTGCAAACTTGCCATGGATCATATTAATTATGATTTTACCAGTTGCAGGGACAATGCTATACCTATTTATAGGAAATGACTTACATAGTAGTAAAACATTAAAAAAAGTAAATAAAGAAGTAAAAGAATCAAAAAAATACTATGAACAAGATCAAGAAATATTAGAAGAAATTAATTCTCTAAATCTTGATAAATTAAAATATATATCAAAAGATGCGAATTTCCCAGTAACAAAAAATAACAAAGTAAAATATTACCCTCTCGGAGAATTAGCATATAAAGAAATGCTTTACGAACTAGAAAAAGCTAAAAAATATATCTTTTTAGAATATTTTAGAATTGAAAGAGGAAAAATGTGGAATTCAATTTTAGAAATATTAAAAAGAAAAATAAAAGAAAAGGTAGAAGTAAGAATAATTTATGATGATTTCGGCTGTATTGCACCACTTCCAAATGACTATTATAAACAACTAGAAGAACTAGGAATAAAAGTTGTTGTATTCAACGAAGTAAAGCCTTTTTTAGGAATAATAATGAATAATAGAGATCATAGAAAAATAATGATAATAGATGGAAAAGTAGTTTTCTGTGGAGGAATAAATTTAGCTGATGAATACATAAACGAAAAAGTAAGATTTGGCCATTGGAAAGACAATGCTTTAATGATAAAAGGAGAAGGAGTATATAATTTTATTGTAATGTTTCTTTCTCTATGGAATGCATATAAGCATGAAGATTTAGATTATAAGAAATATAAAATAGATCAAAAAAATAAATATAAATCAAATGGATACCTAGCTGGGTATTGTGATAATCCACTAGATAGCGAATACGTTGGAGAAAATATTTACTTAAATATAATCAATCAATCTAAAAAAAGCTTATATATATCAACACCATACTTAATTATAGATTCAGAATTAAATAAAGCATTGATTTTAGCGGCAAAACGTGGAGTTGATGTAAAAATTATAGTGCCAAAAATTGCAGATAAAAAAGTAGTATATAGTTTAACTTCATCATATTTCTATAACTTAATTGAAAATGGAGTAAAAATATATACATACACTCCAGGATTCATTCACTCAAAAGTATTTGTAAGTGATGATGAAGTTGCTACAGTAGGAACATTTAATTTAGACTATAGAAGTTTATATCTCCATTTTGAATGTGGAGTATATATGGAAAAAGTTGATGAAATAAAAAACATAAAAAAAGACTTAGAACAAGCTTTAAAAAGGTCTCATTGTGTCACTTTAAAAGAAGCAAAGCCAAAAAAAATCAAAGAATTATGGCAAAGTATTTTAAGACTTATAGCACCACTAATGTAAACGAGGTATAACATGAAAATAGATTCGAACAAATTTTTAGATATAATTTATGCAGTTATGAGTGAAAATGAAATTAATAGCATAAAATTATACGATATAGTAGAAATAGTAAAAGCAATATATAGTTCAGATGAAACAAAAAAATTGGCGGATAGTTTAAGTATTGAAGATTTAGATCTTAATTTAATTAAAAGTCATCCATTCACAAAAGAAATTACTGATGACGAATCTATTAAATTTGAATTGAATGATGAACAAATAGCTGAAATATTAGACAATAATAGTGAAAATGTTGAACAAATGGCAGTTGCAATAAGTAAAGTTAATTATTCAAGATACATAGAAAAAAAGTCAGAAGGGAAAATAAAAATCTCATATGATAATTCAGATGGAGACTATGAAATAGGATCTTATGATTCGCCACTTGAAGAATTTGAAACAAAAGTATATACAGATGGAGAAGTTATAGATAAAGGTGTATTCTATGAAGGTGGAATATTTGAAAAAAGCAGAAAAATAAATATTAGAAATTCATCTTATTCAATAGTTGTAGATTATAATGGTAAAAAGCCTCTTGCTTCAGTAGTAAGAGTAATGGAAAATAGTATGCTTTTAATGGCTGTAGAAGAAGCTAATAATATTATCCAAGGGATAAATTTATCTCATGAAGCTATAATTGATAAAAATCCAAAGATATATAAAAGAAGAGTTCATTAATAAGGAGAAAGCAATGGAACCATACTTATATCATGGAATAAGAGACTATAATATTAAAAGATTAATAAATATTATAAAGACAGGATACATATTACCAAAAAAAGAATTACATGGAGAATATAAAGTTGAGAGAAATAATGAGCTTAATTTAAATGGAGAAAAATGGATATCGTTATGTCAAAAGTCACTATTTGATGAGAGTTTTGACTGGATATCCCCAAGTTCATTCGAGTCATTTATATATAAAAATTATTGTATAGTATTTGAAAATAACATAGAAGGGCTTACTTATACAACACATATGATATATGATTTTTATGGCCCAAAAGCAATACAAGAACTTGCAAAAGATGATTTTAAAAATAGAGTTTCAACATATTCTGATGAAGTACAAACTAAAGTCAAAATACCAATGAATAAATCAATTGCATTAGGGGTTCCAAAAGATGTACTAGAATTAAAAGGAATAGATGTCAAATCTCAGTTAAAACTAATTAAAGAAGCATTGAACAAGTTTGAATATGATATTCCAATTATTAATTCTTCATATTACGACTTTGCAGATGATGAAGATAAAATTAAGAAATATACAATAATTAAATAACGCTTTAAATAGCGTTTTTTTTATTTCAAAGAATTAAACTTAAAAAAAATTATAATAATACAAATGTGTTATGTTATAATATTACAAGATGGAGGGATATTGTGAAAAATGTAAAAATAGTATTTACTGATTTCGATAGTACACTGACAAAAGAAAATGGAATAGTAGATATAAAAAACAAAATGATATTTGAAAGACTTGCAGATATCGGTATACCAGTAGTGATAAATACAGGAAGGCCATTGAACTTTATAGTTCCAAAATGTAAGCAATTGTGTACAAGCAACTATGTTATTGCATCAAATGGTGCAGAAATCTATAACTTTAAAAATAAAAAAGTGATTTATCAAAATATCCTCTCAAAGGAATCAATTGAACAGCTCGATGTCTTAATAAAGAAATACAATTTATTTTTTATGGCAAATAGCTTAAATAAAAGATATACAAATAAGAGTGAAAATAATATTGGATTTACTATAATTGATAATTTAGCAGAAATAGAATCTCCAATATCTCAGGTTATCCTAGAATCATATGTATTACAAAATATGATGGAGCTAAGAAGAGATTTAGAAAATAGTACATCATTAAAAATCGCAAATAAGACAAAACATGTTGCAGAAGGGAAGCTTCTATATTACGACATTGTAAACAATGATGTAAGTAAAGGAAACGCTCTAGAAATACTTTGTAATTATCTTCAAGTACCTTTAAATAGAGCAATGGCAATTGGTGATGCAGACAACGATATAGATATGCTAAAAAAAGTTGAATATAGAGTAGCAGTAGAAAATGCAACAGACAAATTAAAAGAAGTAGCAAATATAATTACTTTATCAAATAAGCAAAATGGAGTAGAAGCAATTCTAAATAAACTATATCAATCACTTAATTAAAAAGGAGTAAAATATGTTAAATATAAATAAAAAAGAACAAGACACAAATAATGAAAATGATTTAAAAAAAATAATTGATAATATAAGAGCATTAGGAATAGATATGATTAATGAAGCTAAAAGTGGGCATCCAGGAATCGTTCTTGGTGCAGCACCTATTATTGCAACTTTATATAAAAATCATCTTAAAATTGATGTTAATAATGATAACTGGCTTAATAGAGATAGATTTATAATGTCAGCAGGTCATGGATCAGCACTCTTGTATGCAACATTATTCATGTCAGGTTTTGATATTCCATTTGAAGAACTTAAAAAGTTTAGAAAAATAGATTCAATTACACCAGGACACCCTGAATATGGAGTTACAAAAGGAGTAGATATATCAACTGGTCCATTAGGACAAGGTATTGCCTCAAGTGTAGGATTTGCACTTAGTGAAAGATTCTTAAGAGGATTCTTTGGAGAAAATATATTTAATTATTATACATATGTATTATGCGGTGATGGAGATTTAATGGAAGGAATAAGTTATGAAGCTTGTTCATTGGCAGGATTTTATAATTTAAATAAGTTAATAGTACTTTATGATTCAAACGATGTAACATTAGATGGCGATTTAAATACTTCTTTTAACGAAAATATCAAAACAAGATTTGAATCTATGAATTGGAATTATATATTGGTAAAAGATGGAGAAGATATAGAAAGTATTGATAATGCAATAAAAGAAGCTAAGACTTCATCTACAAAACCTACAATTATTGAAATAAAAACTGTAATTGGAAAATATAGTAAGAACGAAGGAACATGTAAAGTTCATGGATCTCCATTAGCAGAAGATGACATTATAGAAATTAAAAAAATTCTCGGAGTACGTGAAGTACCATTTACAATTTCACAAGAAGCACAAAACATAATGAAAGAATGTATCATAAATAGAAATGAAAAAGAAATTGAAAAATGGAATAGTATGGTCAATAAGTTAGATGATACAAAAAAAGAATTATTCAAACTACTTAATGATAATAAGAATCCTATTAAACTAAAAGAAGTCGATTATAACTTCCCTGAAGATGGAAAGGATTCAACTAGAAATGTTTCAGGAATTATAATTAATTCAATTGCCAAAAATTATCCATTTTTAATTGGAGGAAGTGCAGATTTATCTAAATCAACAATGGCAAGAATTACTGAAACAGAAACAAACTCGATAGAAAATCCAACCGGAAGAAATATTAACTTTGGGATAAGAGAACATGCTATGGGTGCAATAGCAAATGGAATAGCACTTTCAAATTTAACACCATTTGTATCAACGTTTTTCTCATTTTCAGACTATTTAAAGCCAGCAATTAGAATGAGTGCTTTAATGAATTTACCTGTAATATATGTATTTAGTCATGATTCTATAAGTGTTGGAGAAGATGGCCCAACTCATCAGCCTGTAGAACAACTTGCTGCATTAAGATCAATTCCAAATTTAGACGTATATAGACCAGCAGATGCAAATGAAACAATTGGAGCATATAAATCAATTTTAGAATTAAGAAAACCAGCAGCAATAGTATTAGGTAGAAACAAAGTTAAAATACAAGAACACACATCAAGTAGCAGAGTTATAAATGGAGCATATATAGTTGAAAAAGAAATTAATAAACTTGAAGCAATTATAATTACTTCTGGAGAAGAACTAGAACTTACAATGAATATTTATAATAGTCTAATTGAAAAAGGATATGGGATTCGTGTGGTAAGTATGCCATCAATCGAGAGATTTGAGCAAATGGATAAAAAATATAAAGATGAAATACTTCCAAAAAATGTAAAAACATTTGTTATAGAAGCATCATCATCAATTTCATGGTATAAATATGTTAACGATAGTGAATATATGTTTACTCAAGATGAATTTGGAACAAGTGGAAATAAAAAAGATGTCCTAAAAAAATATGGATTTACAGAAGAAAATATTATTTCTAAAATAGAAAAGAAACTTAATAATTAAAGTTTCTTTTTTTTCGACAAAAATACAATTTAAAATAGATTACTATAATTATGGTGATAATAATGAGAGTATTTTACATTTTTAATTTGAATAAGGAAGTTTACAACATATATAAAGAAACACCAAGTGTTTTATTTAATTTTTTTAAAAATTTATATTATATGAAAAAAGAAGAATTGGACTATGGTAAATCAATATTTAAGCAAGTTGCGCTGAATTTCAACAAAGAGAAATTAGATTTAAAAATATATATAATGTTACACAATAAACTTAAATATTTAAAAAGAAAGGAAGAACATATCATAAATGACTTATATCATAATGAAATAAGTATAATGAAAATTAAAAGAACATATATAGTAATAAATTGTAACAAAAACTTTACAGATTTTTTTAATATTTTGAATTATGAATATAATAATTGCTTCGTATGTGACTTTATAAATGATGATTATTTTTATTTGTCAAATATAAAAAAGCTTGTATAATTTTAATATTTTTAGTATATTATGTACAGGAGATGATAATAAATGGATATGCTTTTAGATATATTAAAATACTTATTAGTCTTTTTAGCAGGAGGAGTTGCAGGATTTTTTGTAGCAAAACATTTTATGCAAAAGTTTCTTAAGAATAATCCTCCAATAAATGAAGAAATGATTAAAGCTTTAATGACACAAATGGGAAGGACTCCTTCACAAAAGCAAGTTAATCAAATGATGAAACAAATGGATAAGTATATGTAATTTAGGCTACTTTAAGCCTTTTTTATTTATATAAAAAGCTTGACTATTCATAAGTTTAATGATAAAATCTAAATGTTTGTAGCCTCTATAGCTCAAACCGCATTAAAAAGGTTATTAAACACTTGTGTGTACCTTAAGAGCGAGCCAGACAAATAAAAAAGGAGGTAAATATATGAAAGCAGTTATTAAAGTTGGTGGGAAACAAGTTCTTGTTTCAGAAAATGATGTTATCTACGTTGAAAAGCTAGATGCTGAAGTTGGAGAAAATATTAAATTCAATGAAGTACTAATGCTTGATTCTAAAGTAGGTAATCCATATGTAGATGGTGCTGTAGTTTATGGTAAAGTTGAAAAACAAGGTAAGCAAAAGAAAATCTTAGTGTTTAAATATAAACAAAAAGATAGAGCAAACCGTAGAACTCATGGACATAGACAACCATATACAAAAGTAACAATTACTAAAATTGAAGGATAATATGATTAAGGTTAATATTTTAGGTAAAAATGATACAATAGAAATATATGGTCATGCATTATATGATGATTATGGAAAAGATATTGTATGTGCTGGAGTTTCAAGTATAGTTACTACAAGCATAAATGCAATTCTTTCATTCAATAAAAATTATTTAGAATATAATTACAATAATGACTTACTTACAATAAAAGTAATTGAACATAATGATATTGTAGACAAATTAATATCTAATATGATTAAAATGCTTAATGAAGTAGAAGAACAATATCCTAAAAATATTAAAATAAGAAAGGAGAACTAGAATTTATGAATATGTTAAAATTAAATTTACAATTGTTTGCTCACCATAAAGGACAAGGTTCTACATCTAATGGTCGTGATTCTGCAGGACGTAGATTAGGAGCTAAAGCTTGTGATGGACAAGTTGTTACTGCTGGTTCTATTTTATATCGTCAAAGAGGAACTAAAATTCATCCTGGATTAAATGTTAAAAAGGGTAGTGATGATACTCTTTATACAACAATTACAGGAAAGGTTAAATTTGAACGTCTTGGAAAAGATAGTAAACAAGTAAGTTGCTATCCAGTAGAAGAATAATAATTAGAACACTTAACGAGTGTTCTTTTTTATGATATAATAACATTGATTTTTTGGGGGGAACAATTATGGGATTGCTAGTAAGTGACTATGATGGTACATTTTTAACAACTAATAAAATAGATTTAATAATAAATTGTAGAACAATAGAAAAATATATAATGGATGGTAATTATTTTTTATTATCAAGTGGAAGGCCTTATGATTCAATTATGAAACAAATAAAAAAACATAATATTCCATATACACATTTAGCAGCAAGTGATGGTACATTTTTATTTGATTCACAAAATAATTTATTAAAAGCAGGAAGAATAAATAAAGAAATACTCGAGATAATAGATCCATTAGTAAAGAAAAATATACATGAAAAGATACAATTTTCATATTCAAGATTTGATACAGATATATATATAGAAAAAGAAAATCTAGGATCTTTAGCATTAGTAGTAAAAGAAAATAAAATAGATAAAGATTTTTTAAAATTATATGATCAAATTAAAGCAAATTATTTAAATTATCAACTTGATATATATGGACATAATGGAACATATTACTTTGAAATAAGAGAAAAAGGAATAAATAAAAGTAGTCCCATAGAATATTTAAGAAAACTATTAGAAATAAATAAAAAGAAAATATATACAATTGGCGATAATGATAATGATTTAGAAATGATAAGAGATTATAATGGTTTTATGATTGGAAATAATGAAAAATTAGAAGAAGTAGCATTAGGTAAATATAATGCAGTTCATGAACTAATTTATGATATTCAAAAAAAGAAAGTATTGAAGAGGTGGTAAAATGTTTGTAGATGAGGTTATCTTAAAAGTTGAAGCAGGCCGTGGAGGAGACGGATGTCTTGCTTTTAGAAGAGAAAAATTTATACCAATGGGTGGTCCATTTGGAGGAAATGGTGGAAAAGGAGCAGACATAAAATTTGTAGTAGATGAAGGACTACATACTCTAATAGATCTTCGTTATATGAAAACTGTAAAAGGTGAAAAAGGAGAAAACGGAGAAGGAAAAAACAAAAATGGAAAAAATGCAGAAGATGTAATTATTAAAGTACCTCAAGGAACAATAATAACAGATAACGATACAGGACTTGTTTTGGCAGACTTAAAAAATAAAAATGATGAAGCAACTGTTGCTATTGGAGGAAGAGGAGGAAGAGGAAATACTGCATTTAAAACTCAAAGCAACCCAGCTCCAAATTTTGCAGAAAATGGAGAGCCAGGAGAGAAAAGAACACTTAAAGTAGAATTAAAACTTCTTGCAGATGTTGGATTTGTTGGACTTCCAAGTGTAGGAAAAAGTACATTAATATCTAAAATATCTAAAGCTAAGCCAAAAATAGCAGCTTATCACTTCACAACTTTAACTCCAAACTTAGGTGTTGTAAAAGCAAGTAACAATAGAAGTTATGTAGTAGCAGATTTACCTGGATTAATTGAAGGTGCAAGCAAAGGTGATGGTTTAGGTGATAAGTTTTTAAAACATATAGAAAGAACAAGAGTAATAGCACATATAATTGATATGGGAAGCTCTGAAGGAAGAAATCCATATGAAGACTATCTAATAATAAAAAATGAACTTAAAGAATTTGATGAAAAGCTTCTAAAAAGGCCAGAAATAATAATTGCAAATAAAATGGATTTAGAAAATGCCGAAAGTAATCTAAAAGAATTTAAAAATAAAGTTAAAGACAAAGAAATAATTGAAATAAGTGCAATGAAAGAAGAAGGACTAAATAAAGTAATTGAGAAATTAGCAGATATGTTAGATGAAATACCACAAGTTCCATTATATGAAGAAGAACAATTTGAGTCCTACGTATTATATAAATTTCAAAAAGAAGAACCATATACCATATCACGAGATATTGATGGTGCATGGCTTATAAAAGGAAAAGAAATAGAAAAATTACTTCAAATGACAAGATTCAATACAGAAGAAGCAATTTCAAGATTTGCAAATAAACTAAGAAAAATGGGAATTGATGATAAATTAGTTGAATTAGGTGTAAAAGAAGGAGATACTGTAAGAATCTTAGACTATGAATTTGAATTTAAATAAATTAGCAAATTATTGCTAATTTTTTTTAGATTTGATTTAATAGTAGTATAATAAATAGTAGGTGATAGAATGAGTAATAAAAAAGTAATAATAATCGGATGCGGTAATGTAGGAATGAGTTATGCATATGCATTATTAAATCAAAGAACATATGTAAATGAACTAGCATTAATCGATTTAAATAAAGAAAGAGTTGAAGGAGAAGTAATGGACTTAAACCATTGTCTTGCTTTTTCACCATCAAAAATAAAAATAAAAGTTGGAGAATATTCAGATTGTAAAGATGCATCATTAATAGTAATAGCAGCTGGAGTAAATCAAAAACCTGGGGAAACAAGATTAGAACTTTTGAGTAGAAATGCAGCAATATTCAAATCAATTGTAACAGAAGTAATGAAAACAGGATTTAATGGAGTATTTTTAATTGCAACAAATCCAGTTGATATTATGACATATTTAACACAAAGGTATTCTGGATTATCAAGATATAAAGTAATTGGAAGCGGAACTACATTAGATACAGCAAGATTAAGATTTTTAATAGCAGATAAAATTAAAGTATCACCATCAAATGTTCATGGTTATGTAATTGGAGAACATGGTGATTCAGAATTTGTTCCATGGAGTAATGTAAATATTGCACTACAACCAATTACTGATTTTATTTCAGAAGAAGATATGCTAGAAATAGATGAAGAAGTAAAATCAGCAGCAAATAAAATTATTAATGCTAAAGGAGCTACCTATTATGGAATAGGAATGTGCCTTGTTAGAATTACTAATGCAATATTAGGAGACGAAAACACTGTAATGGTAGTTTCTACTTATGATGAAACAAATGATGTTTATATAGGACTACCTTCAGTAATAAATAAAAATGGTGCTGATAGAAAAATAAACTTTAATTTGAATGAAAATGAAACAAAGAGATTAATTAATTCTATAAATGTATTAAAAAATGCAATAAATGAACTAGATGAAAATGAATAAACAATATTTTTATATAATTTAATAATTTAAGCATTAAATAGAACTATAAAAAAATGAACAGAAAATAGAGGTAATTATGATATATTTGATGAGACACGGAGAAGATTTAAAAGGATATGTTGGGGGATGGAGCAATGTCTCTTTAACAGAAGAAGGAAAAGAAAAAGTAATTAAAACTGCACAATGGATTAAAAAAAATTTAAAAATAAAAAAAATAATTACAAGTGATGTTAAAAGAGCTATAGAAACTGCAGAAATATTAAAAAAAGAATTAAATATTAACTATGAAACATCAAATATATTAAGAGAACAAAACAAAGGAGACTTAACAGGAAAGTTAAGTGAGTCTCTTACAAAAGAAGAAAAGGACATGCTCGACTATCAAGAAATTGATACATTATTTCCAAATGGAGAATCGTTAGAAGAATTCCACCAAAGAATAAAAGATAATTACACATTTTTCGAGAATTTGGATGATGATACCCTTGTTGTAACTCATAGAGGAGTTATAAATTCATTTTATTATATGTTTAATAATAAAGAATTAGATATGAATAAAAAACAATTTAAAGTAGATTTTTCATCTATACATGAAATAGACTTTATAAATAAAAAAATTAAAAAAATAAAATAATCATTAAATAATAATTATAGATTATTAGAACATATTATGCTAAAATTGAATATGTTTTAAAGAAAGGGACTTTAACATGAAAAATAGAAGTGAATTAAGAGAAATTGCAATGAAAGTATTATATCAAGTATATATTTTTCAAGATAGCAATGTAGACTATAACGTAGAAGAATTAATAAAAGATCAACTTGAAGTTGAAAATGAATTTGTTAATGAATTAGTATACAAAATAATTGAAAAGCAAAAAGAAATAAATAAAATTGCAAATAAATACCTTGTAGATTGGAATATTAATCGTCTAAGTAAAGTTGATAAAGCAATATTATCAATTGGAATATATGAATTATTATATACAGAAACACCTAGTGTAGTAGCAATCAATGAAGCAATTGAATTATCAAAGAAATATAGTGAAGAAAAAGTAACTAAAATGTTAAATGCAACATTAGACAAAATATATCATAGTGAGGAAATAGATGAACAATAATTATATTACAGTAACTCAATTAAATCGATATATAAAATATAAAATGGATAATGACCAAAACTTAAATAAAATATATTTAAAAGGAGAAATATCTAATTTTAAAGCTCATACAAGAGGTCATTATTATTTTACTTTAAAAGATGAAAATTCAAGAATAAATGCTGTAATGTTTAGTACTTATACTAAAGATGTTAATTTTAACATAGAAGATGGGATGAAAGTATTAGTAAGTGGAAGAGTAAGTGTTTATGAAGCAAGTGGTGGATATCAAATATACGTAGATTCAATAACACCTGATGGATTAGGAAACTTATATATAGCATTTGAACAACTTAAGAAAAAACTTGCTCAAGAAGGTTTATTTGATGATAGACATAAAAAGAAAATTCCAAAAATACCAAATAGAATTGGAATAATAACTGCGCCAACTGGAGCAGCAATAAAAGATATACTTTCCACATTAAAAAGAAGATGGCCATTAGTTGAAACTATATTATTTCCAACACTAGTACAAGGAAAAGAAGCAGCAGAAGACATAGTAAAAAGCATTGAATTATCTAAGAAATATGATTTAGATGTCTTAATAATAGGAAGAGGCGGAGGATCAATTGAAGATTTATGGTGTTTTAATGAAGAAATTGTAGCAAGAGCAATTTATGATTTAGATGTACCAGTAATATCAGCAGTTGGACATGAAATTGATTTTACTATTTCTGATTTTGTTGCAGATCTTAGAGCACCTACACCAACTGGAGCAGCTGAAATGGCAGTGCCAAATATTAATGACATTATAAAACTATTATCACAACTAGAAATTAGAACAATAAATGGAATAAAAAATATAATAAATATAAGAAAAGAAAAGCTAAAAAAATTAGATAGTAGCTATGTCTTAAAAAATCCAATTACAATATATGAAATAAAAGAACAAAAATTTGATAATTTATTTGAAAGAATAATTCAAAGTTATAAAAATATAATTAATTCTAATAAAAATAGAATAGAATTAACAGATAGTAAATTAATAAACGGAATTCAAAATAAACTCAATGAAAATATAAATAGATTCTCAAATTATATAGGTAAATTAGAGGTATTAAACCCATTATTAACAATAAAAAGAGGTTATTCAATTGTAAAAAAAGATAATAAAGTAATATCAAGTGTAACAGATGTAAAAAAAGAGGATAAGCTTGAACTTCAATTAAGAGACGGAAATATTAATGTTGAAGTAATTTAGGAGGATATATGGCAAAAGAAAAAGAAGAAAAAACATTTGAGGAATCTTTAATTAGATTAGAAACTATAGTAAAAGAGCTTGAAAGCGGTTCAGTAAATTTAGATGATGCAATAAATAAATTCACTGAAGCAATGAATATCTCAAAAGAATGTAATGAAAAGCTAAAAAGTGCAGAAGAAAATGTAAATAAAATATTAAAAGAAAATGGAAAACTAGAAAATTTTGAAATAGAAGACTAAATACTGAAATAATCAGTATTTTTTTATTTTTAATGGAAATAATAAAAATGTAGTTTGAAGGAGATGAAGTAATGAAATTAAAAAGAAAACTACTAGTATTTATTTCTATTTTATTAGTTATATTACCATTTAATGCATATGCATATTCCGATAAAATAATACTCGGAGGAGATAATATTGGTATTTCAGTTAAAACAAAAGAAATATTAATAATAGGGTTTTATAAAGTTAATGATAAATTTATAGCAAGTGACGCAGGATTTGCAATAGGAGATAAAATAGTAAAAGTTAATGATACAAAAATATCAAATATTGAAAGTCTAGTATCCGAAATAAATGAAACAAATAGTAATGAAATAAAAATAACAATTAATAGAGATGGAGAAGAAAAGGAAATATTTTTACCAATAGTTAAAGAAGATAATATAATTAAGACTGGATTATTTATTAAAGATCAAATAACTGGTATTGGAACATTAACATATATAGATCCAGAAACAAAAATATTTGGTTCTTTAGGGCATGAAATAGTAGATAATAAAACAGGTAAAATAATAGATATACTTTCAGGGTATATATTTAATTCAGATGTCACTGGAACAATTAAAAGTACAATAACAAAAACTGGAGAAAAAAGAGCAATATTTAAACAAAATGAAATAAAAGGATATATAGAAAAAAATACTAAAACAGGAATATTTGGAGAATATACAGGAAATATCGAAGGAAAAAGTTTAATAGAAGTTGCTGAAAAAGAAGAGATTAAGTTAGGTCCAGCAAAAATTTATACTGTTCTAGATAACAATAATATAAAAGAATTTAACATAAATATTATAAAAATTAATTTAGAGTCAAATACAAAAAATATATTATTTGAAATAGTGGATGACAAATTGATGAATGAAACTAATGGAGTTATCAAAGGAATGAGTGGAAGTCCGATTGTACAAAATAATAAAATAGTTGGTGCTGTAACTCATGCAATAGTGAATGATAATACAAAGGGATATGGTATATTCATTACAACTATGTTAGAAGAAGGAGAAAAAAAGGGCGAATAAGCTCTTTTTTAGTTTTTTGACAAAAAAAATATAGTATGATAGTATTAGAAAAGAAAAGGAGGGGATTATATGAAAAATAGATTATTACCTAAAGTTTTTATGTGGATGTTTATAGGATTATTAATCACATTTGCATCTGGTTTCTTTGTTTCGACAAACACAAGAATGTTAGAAAATATTTATAATAATAATTTATATTGGATATTTGTAGTGTTAGAAGTAGTTATAGCATTTGTACTAACACTCAAAGTAGCAACTTTGAACAAAAATGTTGCAATTTGTTTATACCTATTTTATGCATTTCTAACAGGTTTAACAATTTCATTTATATTCGAAGCATATAAAATTGATTCTATAATAATAATATTCTTAATAACATCAATTTTATTTGGTATATTTGCACTAATAGGAAAATTTACAAAGATTGATTTATCCAAATTCTGGGTATATTTATTAATCGGACTTATTTCAATTATAGTTCTATCATTCATTAACATATTTATATTAAGTGAAAAATTAAATATATTTATATGCATTTTAGGAATAGTTGTATTCTTAGGATATACAGCATTTGATATTAATAGAATTCTTAAAGCATCGACCTTAGATGATGTAGAGGAAACTGCATATCCTATATTATTTGCATTTAACTTATATATTGATTTTATAAATATATTCCTTGATTTATTAGAATTATTTGGAGATTTTAAAAAAGAATAAAGTACATTTAAAATGTACTTTATTTTGTATAATAATGTCCAAATTATAAAAAATAATAAAAGTAATTAAATTTATTAAAAAAAAATGATAAAATAATATTGAGGTGAAAAGAATGGCAAAGGGGATTAAAAAGGAATTGCCAATTGGGCTCATAATGATAGCACTATCATTTTTGCTTATAATATTTGCAATAATATTGTTAATAATAAAACCGCCTAAAAAAGAAGAAGAAAAAGAAAATAAACAAAATGATAATGATAATAATGTAAATGTAATAATAAAAGAACCAGAAACACTTAATGAATTCCCAGATGGAGAAATAAAATTAGATAATGAAGAATTATTAAGTTATTTTGAATTATATAAAATCGAAAGCGATTTTGAAAATAATAACATGCGTAAATTAAATACAGATGCTACTATTACTGAAAAAGAACTAAACTCAGCAAAAATGTATATTGCATTAAGAAAAATCAAAGATGAAGAATTGGAAAAAATTAATTGTTCAGAATTAACAACTGATAAATACATAGTTAATGAAGATCACGAAATTATCTATACTTGTACTGACGAAACAGTAATGATAAAAAAAGAAATAATAGATAAATATTATGAATTATATTTTGGTGATGCAGAAAATATAGAATATGAAGCATTTAATAAAAATGAAGCAGAAATATATGTTTTTGATGAAAAACAAAATTCATATGTTAAATATAATACAAATATAAAAGTAGAAGAAAACAATACACAACATATACAGAGCTTAAGTAAAGCTAAAAAAGCTAAAAAATATATAATATTAACCATAAATTCAAAAGTAAATGAAACAGATACTGAAAATGAATCAGTTATTTCATTACAATTAAAATGGGATGAAAAATATAATAGATATTTATTTGATTTAAGAAAAGAATCAACAAAAATAGAGGAAGCAAAAGTAAGTTTTGATTTTAGCAAAATGGAAAATGAGTTAAACAACTTAGCAAATAACACAAATCCAAAAAGAGTTGCATGTTTCGACAATGGAATAACTGAAGATGGACTGCCAAATATAGAAGAAACGGATACCGAATTAAGCCAAGAATCAATAAGAACAATTATCAATAAGTTAAAAGATGCAAAATTATTTGAAGAAACGACGATAAGTTTTATAGGATGTCCACCAAATGAAATATCCTATATAATAGGAGAAGGAATTTACAATAACGATTTTAATATATTTTATGGAGAAGAGGGTAACGTTTTACTAATTGGTTATGATAATCAAGAGTATGCATTTAAATATGATAGCCCAGATGAAATTAGTAACTTTATAGAATCATTAGAATAGGAGAGTTATCTCCTTTTTTTATGTAAAAAAAAGTTTTTTTAAAAAAATTAGCAGTTCTAGTTGACAAGTGCTAAACATAAGATTATAATGTTATTAGCACTAGAGAAAAAGGAGTGCTTAAGAGGTGATAAAGTGTTAACAGATAGGCAAAAAGAAATTCTAAAAATGATCGTAATGGAATATATAAAAGGAGCCAAACCTGTTGGATCTAATTTAATTTGCGATACATTAAATTGTTCAAGTGCCACAGTAAGAAGTGAAATGGCAACCTTAGAAGATCTTGGACTACTAGAAAAAACTCATACTTCAAGTGGAAGAATTCCTAGTGAAGAAGGTTATAGATACTATGTAAATAATTTAATGCAACCAAAAGAAATTAGTGGAGAAGATATGCTAAAGCTTCAATTAATTTTCAGTAATAATCAACTAGAACTATCTGATTGTATTAAAAAAAGTCTAGAAATAGTTTCAGATATTACAAATTATACATCAGTTGTATTAGGAACAAAATCACATGAAAATACATTAAAAGAAGTTAATATAGTACAACTAAACAATAATGAATTGTTAGTAATAGTAATAACTGATAAAGGCTTTGTAGAACATAAAAAGATTAATATTGAAGGAATAAGCATTGAAGAAGTAAAAAAGACTGTTACACTTATAAATAACATGATAATAGGAACACCAATAGATGAAATATCATCAAAGCTAGAATTTGAAGTTAAACCTATAATAGGAAGATATGTAAAAGAACATGAAAGACTTTATAATGTATTCTATAATGTCTTTACAAACTTTACTAATAAAAGCGTCGACATTATGGGAAAAAGTAATATTTTAAAACTTCCAGAATTTTCACAAGTTGATAAAGTACGTGATGTAATCGAAAAACTTGATGATAAAATTGAAACAATAGTAGAAGAAGACTCAAACGATAACAATAACATTAATATCTACATTGGGAAAGAAACAAAGATAGATAATGATATGACAGTAATTAGAACAAAATATAAAACAGATAGAGAAGAAGGAACAATTGCAATTGTAGGACCAAAAAGAATGGAATATGATCGCGTAGTTAATCTTCTTGAATTTATAAAAGAAAATATAGAAAAGAAATAGGTGATAAAATGCTAGGAAAGAAAAAGGAAGATGAATTAAAAAATGAAAATACTGTTCTTAATAATGATGTTACAACTCCTAATAGCGAACCTACTAGTAATGAAAACATTAATAAAGAAAGTAATGAAAATGAATTAAATAAATTAAAAGAAAACATAACTGAATTAGAGAATAAATTAAAATATCAACAAGCAGAATTAATTAACTATAGAAAAAGAAAAGATGAAGAAACAGCAAATATGCTTAAATTTGCTAATCAAGATTTAATATTAGAATTAATTCAAATAGTTGATAATTTTGAAAGAGCAATAAAACTAGACGATAACAATCTAGATGATCAATTATCAAAGTTTTTATCAGGATTCAAGATAATATATTCTCACTTCACAGAAACGCTAAAAAAGTTTGGTGTTGAAGAAATAGAAACAGTAGGAACTATATTTGATCCAAACATTCATGAAGCCTTAATGACAGCACACGATGAAACAAAAGAAAATGAAATGGTTGTAGAATGTTTACTAAAAGGATATAAATTAAAAGGAAAAGTGATAAGAGCCGCAAAGGTAATTGTTAATAAATTAGATTGATGAACATAGATAAATTTTCTCTCACAGGAAATGAATTCTTAGATTTTCTATCATGGTGTGAGATACAAGGAATTGATTTCGAAGGAAATCAAGAAAATGAAAATCAAGATAAACAACAAGATGAACAAAATAGTCAAATATTAATTAAGAAATTGAAAGGAAGAGATAAATATGAGTAAAATAATAGGAATTGACTTAGGAACAACAAATAGTTGTGTATCAGTATTAGAAGGTGGGGAAGCACATGTAATTCCAAATCCAGAAGGAGGAAGAACTACTCCATCAGTAGTAGCATTTAAAAAAGGAGAAAAAATTGTAGGAGATGCTGCAAAGCGTCAAGCAATTACAAATCCTAATACAGTATCATCAATAAAAAGATTGATGGGAACAAGTAAGAAAGTAGAACTAGAAGGTAAGAAGTATACACCAGAAGAAATTTCAGCAATGATACTTTCTTATATGAAAGATTATGCAGAAAGTTATTTAGGAGAAAAAGTAACAAAAGCAGTTATAACTGTTCCAGCATACTTTAACGATTCACAAAGACAAGCAACTAAAAATGCAGGTAAAATTGCAGGACTTGAAGTAGAAAGAATTATAAATGAGCCAACAGCAGCAGCACTTGCTTATGGACTTGATAAACAAGATAAGTCACATACAGTATTAGTATATGACTTAGGTGGAGGAACATTTGATGTATCTGTACTAGAACTTGGTGATGGTGTATTTGAAGTTAAAGGTACAGGTGGAAATAACCATTTAGGTGGAGATGACTTTGATGAAAGAATAATGGAATACTTAATCAAAGAATTTAAAAAAGAAAATGATGTTGATTTATCAAAAGATAAAATGGCTATGCAAAGGTTAAAAGAAGTTGCAGAAAAAGCTAAAAAAGATTTATCTGGTATGAGTTCAACACAAGTATCAGCACCATTTATTTCACAAGGAGAAGATGGACCACTTCACTTAGATGTAACATTAACACGTGCTAAATTTGAAGAATTAATAAGTGATTTAGTTGAATCAACAATTAAACCAGTACGTGAAGCAATGAAAGAAGCTAAAGTAAAGAAAGAAGATATTGATAAAGTACTTTTAGTAGGTGGTTCAACACGTATACCAATGGTTCAAGAATTAATTAAAAAAGAATTAGGAAAAGAACCATCACGTGAAGTTAACCCTGATGAAGTAGTAGCAATGGGAGCTGCAATTCAAGGTGGAGTTTTAACAGGAGATGTTAACGATATAGTATTACTTGACGTTACACCACTTTCACTTGGACTAGAAACATTAGGTGGAGTTATGACTGTATTAATACCTAAGAATACAACAATCCCAACAAGCAAAAAACAAGTATTCTCAACTGCAGCAGATAATCAACCAGCAGTAGATATTCATGTATTGCAAGGTGAAAGATCAATGGCTGCAGATAATAAAACATTAGGTAACTTCCAATTAACAGGAATTCCAGCTGCACCAAGAGGAGTACCTCAAATTGAAGTAACATTTGATATAGATGCAAACGGAATTGTTAATGTAAAAGCAAAAGATTTAGGAACTAATAAAGAACAACATATTACAATAACTGCATCAACTAACTTATCTGATGAAGAAATTGATAGAATGGTAAAAGAAGCAGAAGAAAATAAAGAAAAAGATGAAAAACGTAAAGAAGAAGCTGATTTAAGAAATGAAGCAGAACAATTAGTATTCCAAACTAAAAAATCAATTAAAGATTTAGGAGATAAAATATCAGATAAAGAAAAAGATGACGCTGAAGATGCAATTAAAGATCTAGAAAAAGCACTAGAAGATAATGATATAGATGAAATTAAAGAAAAGAAAGATGCTCTTCAAGAAAAAGCTATGGCTTTAGCAACAAAAGTATATGAGCAAGTTTCTAAAGAACAAGAAGAAAATAATAATACTGAAACAGAAGAAGAGGAAGAAGAAAAAACTAAAAAGAAAAATAAAAAAGACGACGTTGAAGAAGCAGAATATGAAGAAAAGTAATTAAAAGATAAATGAAGTTCTAGGAAACTAGAACTTCTAAGCTATTAAGGAGATTTTATGAGTGAAATTAAAAAAAGAAATGAGATTGAAGATAAATACAAATGGGATTTAAGTAAAATATATAAATCAGAAAAAGAATATTTAAATGAAATTAAAAACATTGAAAAAAGAATTAATAAATTTAATAAATATAAAAGTACAATGACAAAAAGTGCTAATGATTTATATGAAACAACGAATGAATTATTAGAAATTTCAAGAAAAATTCATAAAATATATACTTATTCAAGCTTAAAACTAAATGAAGATATAAGTAATTCAAAATCAATTGAACTACTTGATAAAGCAAATAATTTAAGCATTAAATTTAGTCAAGAATCATCATTCTATGACCCATTATTATTGAGCATGGATTATTCTGAAATCAAAAGAATGTGTAAAGAAAATAAACAATTAAACGAATATAATAAGTATTTTAAAAAAGCTTTTAGATATAAAAAATATATGTTATCAGAAGTCGAAGAAAAATTAATTAGTGATTTATCCAAAACATATTCTGATAATGAAAGCATATTTAGTTCTTTAACAGATTCAGATATAGACTTTGGAACAATAAAAGATGAAAATAATAATGAAATAACTTTAACAAATACAAATTACAGTATATATGTTAAATCAAGTAACAGAAGAGTAAGACGTGATGCATTTATAAAATTATATAGTACGTACAAAAGATATAAAACAACTCTTGCAAGTCTTCTAGAAGGAGAAATAAAACAAACCGCAACATTTAATAAAATAAGAGGTTATAAATCAAGTCTTGATGCAGCAATGTATCATGATGAATTAACAAAAGACGTTTATAATGCATTAATAGAAAGTGTCTCAAATGGATTAGAACCACTATTTAAATATTATAAGATTAAAAAAGATATTTTAAAAATAGATGAAATGCATATATATGATACATATGCTGATTTAATTGAAAAATATAATAAAAAGTATACATATGATGATGCTAAAAAATTAATATTAGATACTGTAAAAGTATTTGGTGAAGATTATGTAAAAAACATAAATAAAGCATTCGATGAAAATTGGATAGATGTATTACCAAATAAAGGAAAAACCGGTGGAGCATTCTCAGGAGGATGTTATGATACTTGTCCATACATTTTAACAAACTTTCAAGGCGAATATAATGATGTATCTACATTAATACATGAATTAGGACATTCAATGCATAGTTATTATTCAAGAAATAATAACCATTACGAATATTCAAATTACTCAATAGTAGTAGCAGAAGTAGCATCTACTGTAAATGAACTACTACTTGCCAAACATGTAATAAAAACTACAACAAATATAGAAGAAAAACTATATATTCTTGATAAATTAATGAGTTTATTTAAAGGAACAATATATAGACAAACAATGTATGAAGAATTTGAAAAGTTTTTATATGAAAATGTAGAAAAAGAAATAACATTAACATCTGATTTAATATCAGAAAAATTCTATGAATTAAATCAAAAATATTATGGAAAAAATATAGTGCTTGATGAAGAAATTAAATATGAATGGGGTAGAATGCCACACTTATATTACAATTTTTACATGTATAAATATGTTACAGGACTTTCAGCAGCATGCCAAATAGTAAATCAGATATTAGAAGGTAAAGAAAATGCAGTTGAAAACTATATTAAATTTCTAAAAACAGGTGGTTCTATGGCTCCAAATGAAGAATTAAAAATAAATGGAGTAGATTTAACAAAAAGAAGTGTATGTGACAATGCAATAAAAATGTTTAGCGAAATAGTTGACGAATTCGAAAAAACATATAAAGAATACAAAAGAAGTAGTGGTGAGATAAATGAATAAAAAAGATTACTATGAAGTCCTTGGAGTATCAAAAGATGCTTCTGACGACGAAATAAAAAGTGCTTTTAGAAAATTAGCAAAAAAATATCATCCAGATATTTCAAAAGAAGAAAATGCTGAAGAAAAATTTAAAGAAGTACAAGAAGCATATGAAGTTTTAGGAGATCCAAATAAGCGTAAACAATATGATCAGTTTGGTCATGCTGCATTCGATCAAGCTGCTGGAGGATATGGTGGTGCAAGTGGTTTTGGAGGCTTCGATGCGTCTGGATTTGATTTTGGAGACATCTTTGATAATATCTTTGGTGGTGGCTTTGGAGGATTTGGAGGCGGTTCATCTAGAAGAACTGCACGACAAGGTAATGATAGATTAATGAGAGTAAGACTTACTTTCGAAGAAGCTGTCTTTGGATGCGAAAAAGATATTAAGCTAGAAGTAAATGATAAATGTGAAGAATGTAATGGTAAAGGTGGAACTGGGGAAGAAACATGCTCTAAATGTCATGGTAGCGGAACAATAACAACAGAACAAAGAACCTTATTTGGAACATTTATGTCTAAGACTACATGTGATGAGTGTAATGGTAAAGGAAAAGTATATTCCCACAGATGTTCAAACTGTAAAGGATCCGGAAGAGTCATAACAAATAAAACAATAACTGTTAATATTCCAAAAGGTGTTGATACAGGTAATAGATTAAGAATATCAGGAAAAGGAGAACCAGGAACAAATGGTGGGCCAAATGGTGACTTATATCTAGAATTTGTTGTAGAACAACATGAATTTTACAATAGAGATGGCGATGATATTTACTTAAAAGTTCCAATAAATATAACAGAAGCAGTTTTAGGGACAAAAAAAGAAATACCAACGTTATATGGTAATGTAAAATTAACTATTCCTGAAGGAACAAATACAGGAGATAAGCAACGAATAAAAGGAAAAGGAATAAATAAAGGTGATATGTACGTCATAATGGATGTAAGAATACCTAAAAAATTATCAAGAGATCAGAAAAAATTATTTGAAGAACTCGAAGATACAGAACTTGATGATTCAACAATCAAAGAATTTGATAGATTTACAGAAAGAAATGATAGATAAACTATATCAAAATTAAAAATGGAATGACAAAATCATTCTTTTTTTATATAATCAAATTAGATAAGAGGAATAAATGTATGAAAATTGGAATTATTTTTGCTATTGAAGAAGAATTAACTGCATTTAAAGATTTAATAAAAATAAATAATGAATATAATATTTTTGATTTAAAATTTTATGAATGTGAAGTAAATAGTATTATGTGTGTATTTGTACAATGCGGTGTAGGTAAAGTAAATGCAGCTAGAACAGCACAAATACTTATTGATAATATGAAAGTAGATTATATATTTAATGTAGGAGTTGCAGGTGGAATAGATTCTACTTTAAAAGTTGGAGATATAGTTATAGCAAGTAAATTGGTTCAACATGATTTTGATGTAACTCCATTTAACTATCAAAAGGGTCAAATTCCCAATGTAGGAGTTTTTGTAGAGTGTGATGAGTATTTAATTAAAGTTGCAGAAAAATGTTTAAAAGAGGCTAAAAAGGGCGTTATAGCAAGTGGAGATATTTTTGTCACAGAAGAATGGATGAGTAAAAAAATAAATAAAAAGTTTAATGCTTTATGTTGTGAGATGGAAGGAGCATCAATCGCACAAGTATGTTTCTTATCTCATATACCATTTTTAGTAATTAGAAGTATATCAGATGTTCCAAACAATGATAATGTAGTTACATATGATGAATTTGTAGAATCAAGTTCAGCTTTAATAGCAAAAGGAATGTTAAGTATTATTAATAACATTAAAGAAGTATAAATGCATATGGCTAAAGCCAAAAGTACCTATTATGATTAAAAAAGATAAAGATATTGATTGTGATAGCATCGAAAAAATAATTTTATAAATATTAGAATCAAATAATTTAATATAAAATATAATACTTTTCAAAATAATAAGAAAATGATAAAATAAAAAAAGAGTAATACTAAATGGTAGGAGGTACTATGGATAATTTTACGGAAGACGATATTTTATATGTTATGGCAGAAGATTTGTATAAAAAACAACAAGGAGATAACAAAATACCAGTAGGATGGTATTCTGTAGATGTCAAAAAAAGAATAAGCATATTAAAAGAAGCAATTGATAGCAAAAAAAATATAATTGACACATCAGGATATAATGAAATAATGGAAAAAGTAATAATTAAAAAATAAGAAAAATTAATATAATTGAATATTAATTTTTTTTTTAATAAAAAGATATAAAAATAAAAGAAAAAATGATAAAATATAAATATAAAATAAGATATCGAGAATAGGCTGGTGGAAGTTATGAATAAAGATATGAAATATTTTGGAAACGAATATATAGATTATTACAACAATTTAAAAGGTGGAAATGGTAATACTTCACAAGCCTTAAGAAACTATATAGGAGAAGTAAGTAATTCAGTTAATTCTGTAATAAATGAACTATCTGGATGGAGAAGTGTAGCAGGAGAATCATATGGGCAAGTTGCAGACCTATTAGTAGAAAGATTTAATGATATTAAAGATAACATCGACTCATCGTTAACACCAGCATGCGAAGCAATGGACAAACTAAAAGAAGATGTTGAAACATTTAAAAAAGAGCAAGAAAAACTAGATAAATTAGTAGAAGAAAAAGAGGCGCTTGACAAAGAAATGGCATCATTACAAGCCTCAGAACCAGTAAGTAGCGGAGAAGATGATGATGGATATGAAGCAGCGCATGCAGCATGGCAAGAACAAGTAAATGAATTACAAGGAAGAATAAATTCCAAGCAAGAAGAAATAACAGCTCAAGACAAAAAAGTTCAGGAAATTAAAACATTATGTGATGAATCAATCGAAAAAATTAAAAAATTAGAAGATAATGTTAGAGAATTCTCAGATATGGCAGGATTTACAAATGAATTTTCAACTGGAAAATTTAGTGAAATGCCAAATCTAGAAAATATGAAATATGAAGACAGAATAGATTATTTAAATAACTTAGTAGGAAATTATAAAGCAATATATGATGGATTAAATGATATATTTAAGGAAAAATATGGTGAAGGAATTAAATTTACTGGTGAAGATTTTAAAAAGATAGATGATTTTTTTGATACATTTGAATTATACTGGATGAGCAAAGTAGACAGAGGTCAACTAGTAAAAGAAGAAACAGATATAGAAGTAAGATTTGATATAGAAAAACTTGGGCAACTAATGTCATATTGTGATACAAAAGATGTATTTACTAAAATAGGAAATTATGTAAAAGGACAAAGTTGGCAAAAATCAGGATTAGAAGAGCTATACGGAGGATTTTTAGATACCAACTCAGCAAACTTCTTTAATTTCAATGCACTAAACGAAGAAAGATTAAAACAAAAATTAATGGAAAAATATGGAGTTACAGGAGATATAAGAGCATATCTAAAAGAAACATACGGAGATATAATCAATAGTGTAACTAAATTAAAGGATACATATAAAGAATTCTCAACATTATATTCAACAATGGCAGTAGTACAAACAAAAATAGATAATATAAACAATGCTTTAAAATTATTACCATATGAAGTTCATATGGATAAAGAAGAATTCCAACAATATTTAGGCAAAAATTATGAAAATTACTCATATTTGTCAAGAGATAAATTAGAAAATTTAAATCAACAAGAAGTAGCATTATATGATTATTTAAGAACAAATGTTTCAGAACAAAAGGCAAATGAATATCTAAATGCATTACAAAACACAATAAATGAAAGAGTAGGAAAAGCAAGAGCAGAAGCATATGTAAATAGTTTAAAAGAAAACGGATTTGACGTATGGGATCTAGTATCAGGAGGATGGGAAGGAACAAAAGATGGAGTAAGAAACTTTTTTGATGGAATAGCAGATGTTTTTAGAGTAGCAAATACAGGAAAAAATGAATACTCAATATTAGATTATGAATTAAGATATAAATCAGAGTTAATACAAGAACTAATGCAAAATGATGCCTATATAAACCAAGATTTAGATCACAAGAGTTTAGGCTTAATAAATATAAATAATTGGTATAATACAGGATCATCAGTAGGAAATATGTTAGTACCATCAATAGTAGGATTTGTCCCTGTAGTAGGGCAAGGATTATCAACTGCGTTAATGACTGCATCAATAACAGGTAATACAGCTGTAGAAGCAAAACAGCAAGGATATTCAACAGGACAAGCATACTTGTATGGAGCATTATCAGGAGCATCAGAAACATTTACTGAAGTAATGTTTGGAGGAATACCAGGAATATCTAACCTTGAAGGGAAAGGATTCTTAGGAGGAATAATAAGTGAAGGGCTTGAAGAATTTGTACAAGAATACATGGATTTAGGATTAAGACATTTTGTATTAGGAGAAGATGTAGATTTAAGTGTAGTAGGAATGCACGAACAATTTAGTAAAGCGGCACAAGCAGGAATACAAGGATCACTAACTTCTGGAATAATGCAGATAGGAAATGCATCAATAAGTGTCCCAGCTAATTTAGTAACAAAAGCACTAAGCCCAATGGAAATAACTTCCACAGGAACATTAGAAAAAAAATATACATCTTTTGGAGAATTTAAAAACTCACTTGAAGCAGCATATAACATACCAAGAGCAAAAAATGTAATAGATGAAACATTAAGTAAAGTTGAAAATGGAGAAACATTAAATTTATATGAGAAAATAGAATTAAATAAAGGAATAAATAAAGTATCAGCAGAAGAATTATCTACAATCACAAATAATTTAACAGAAGAACAAACAACGTCATTAAAAGAAGCTGCAAAAGGTATTCCTTTTATATCTAAAAATTTAACTACAAAAATAGATACAGCAGAAGTAATAGCAGAAATTAAAAATGCTGATGTAAAAGTATTACCAACAGACAAACTAACAAAAGAAAACTTACAAGAAGCCGCAACACGTGATGGAAGAAGCCTAGCAGAATATATTGCAGATACAAAAGCACAAGCTTTAGATAATAGAACAATGAGCAAATTAGAATTAATTAGCTCTGAAGCAAGAAATGATATAGTACAAAGAGTAAAAGACAATACAAAAGCATATAACGAACGAATTAAAAAACTTATAATACATAAGCTAGCAGACACACAAACATCAGAAAAAATAGCTAAAGAACAAAGTTCTAATACAAGCGAAATAGACCAATCAAGAACTCAAGAAATAAGTAAAAGCGTTCAAGAAGACACATATTCCAAAGTAAATAGAGAAGAAAGAAAAAGTACTTTAAGTAAAATACAAACAGAAGCAAATACAACACAAGAACAAGTATCACAAGAAACAGATGAAGCAGTATTGGGGGCTGTAAAGCCAATATGGCAATATGAAATTGATAATGGACTAGCAACATTAAATATAAATATGGATTTAATAGATACATCTGTATCACCAAAAGAAAACTTAAGAACATCAGAAATAAATTGGAAGAAGGCAGGAAGTCCTCAAAGTGGTCAATTATTCGAAGCATATCAAAATGCATATCAATACGCCCATCAAAATGGTGGAGTTAATACAAAAACCATTAGTAAAACAACTACATTTGAACCAGTATCGAATATTACTACCACAACTAAAACTGAGACACAAAATACTGATACGAATGTTAGTCACAACAATAATCAAAAAAATCAAACTAGATTTGAATCTCCTTCATTCAATAATAGAGGCAAGAAATTGGTAAGTGGAAATAGTGTAAATATTAGGGTAGAACAATTAAATAAATATAAATCTTATGCAAATCCGAATAATAGCGAACTATTCCCAAAAAGAACAATAGAATTATCAGGCATTAAAACAGAACTAACTATTACAACTCTAGGAGAACATATAGATATTAGAACAGGCAAAATAAGCAAAATATATTCATTACAATGTGATAGTTTTATGGGTAAATCAAATGATATTGTCTCAACATCAATCAATATATTTGATTATATAACAAGTGATATGAACATGTTTGAGTTAAGAGATTATCTAAATAGCCCAACATCTGGCATTCAAATAATTAAATCAACAATAGTAAATAGACCAGAAGGTAGATTACTTGTATTGAATAATGGAACTAAAAACATTGCAGGTGTAAAGCTTAATCAATATCTTATGATTGATGAAGTAACAGGAAAAGACTACATTGTGTATACAGAAACAAATTTATTTGAAATTTATAATGGAAATAATCAAATAGCCCAGTGGCTAACAAATGAAACTCTAAATACAAAAACTGCAAATAATAACGGATATATAGGAGATTTAAAAATAACTGGAGATATAGTTGAAAATAATAATATTATTTCCAGAATTAAAAATCAAAATTTTTCAAAAGCAGTTGAAAGATCTGATTTTGAAAATGCAATAAATGATAAAACATTACCTAACACTGATTATATAGGTTACGAAGAAATAGTTGATGCCAAAGTAGAAAAAGTCAGGGGAAAAGAAATTGATTCAAGCTTTGTACAAAAAATAAACGAATATGTTAAAGAAACGAATTCCAAAATTGTACTTGAGATAAGCAGTATAGAAGATATAGATTTAACTCAAATACAAAAATTAGATGAAAATGTCATAATACATTATGATGAATTCTTCGGTGATTCCTTTTATGAAAATATTGATATAAATGACTTATCAATAAATCAATTATTAAGTTCATACTATGATATTAATACATTCATAGAACGCTACAAAAATATGCTTTATATTAAAGAAAATATATCTCATTTTAATGAATTTAAAGAAGTTTTTAAATCTGATACGACATCAAATGAAATTATAAAATATGCAACAACATTCTTCTTCAATCAAATAGAAAATGGAAATTATGATGCCTTACAAATAATGGATTCATTAACAAAAATAAAAAAAGATGATCCATTATTCAAAATAGTTCTTGATAATGAATATGGTGGATATTATAGTAGTGAAGAAAATGTAATGCATCTATCAAAAAATGAAATAGAGAACAATAATAGTATGCTTTTCTTCCATGAAATTGGACATTGTCTATTTGATAAAATGTTGCAAGGAAAGTCACCATCAAATATAAAGAAATTGTTTGATGAGGCACAAAAAAGTTACACAAAAAATAAAGAGATATCTAAAAGTATAAGACAAAAACTTGAAACATTTAAATTTTTTCTCAAAACTGATGCAAAAGCAAATGTTGAAGAAAGAATTATAGAAAGCGGTTACAAATCAGTTGAGGATTATAAAAATAAAATTAGAGAAAATTTAAAAGAAAATGAAGAAATGGTACAAAATATCAATGATAAGATGCTAGCTATGTTTCCTTCATTAAATACAGAAGATATAATTGAAAAAAAAGCAAAAAATAAAGATTTTTTAAAAAAATTATTAGAGGCAAATCAAGATGAATCATTAGATGTTGATGATGAATCTTTCGATATAAATGACGAGTCATACGATATCGATGATGAATCATTTGACACAGACGATGAAAGTTTTGATATCGATGATGAATCATTTGACACAAACGATGAAAGTTTTGATATCGATGATGAATCACTTGATATAGACGAAATATTAAATCCTATAATGAAGAAGTATTCTGTGGATGAGATTGTAGAACTATTATACAACGAAGAAATAATGCGCGAAGCAGATAAATTATTCATAGAGGATGGATATTTTGCATTAATTACAGGTATGATTGATCATCTATTCTTTGGAAATTCAACAGACTTAAATGGAATAGAGCTTCCGACTGCATATGGTCACGGCTATGCATATTTTCATGATGATGGAAACATTTTAACATATACAAATAATTTAACATATAATGGAAATTATAGTCTCGCTTTCCATGAAATGGTTGCTGATTACGTAAGTATGAAAATGACTAATAACCAAAAGGCAATTTCAATGTTAGAATCAATTTTAGGTCCAAAACTTATTGCTGAATTAGATAATACATATAAAAAATTCATAAATCAAGAAAAGGCAATTTCTGAAACAATAAGAGATATACAAGATAATAAGCAAAATAAAATATTAAGGCAGTCAACACTACTGAAAGCATCGGAAATATCTCATGATTCAACACAAACTCACACAATTGCAGAACAATCAAATGCCCAAGCAAAAAATAGTTTAGAACAACGAACTCACAAAGAGACGATTAAAAAATTTGGAGAAGAACCTGAAATTGATAGAATATTTAGAACAAAGGAAAAGTATAAAGATTTTAGTATCTCAAAAGCTAGTAATAAAAATGATGTATTTCCAACAAGAAAATTTAAATTAAATGACGGACATAAAATAACAATTAAAGAAATAGGAACTTATATTGATCCTAAAACATCAGAAACAAAAACATTATATTCAATTGAACAAACAACAACACAATGGATAAAATTTAGAAAACATACAATAAGTGAAAGTGCTATTTATACTTCATCAAAAAATATTAACGACCAAATAAATCTAAAAATGAATTATGAAACATTTAAAAAGTATCTAAACAGTGATGGAATTCAAAAAATAAATTCGCAAATATTACATTTAAAAGATAACAATAATATAATTATCATCGAAGACGGAACAAGAAATCTAGCAGGATTCAAACTAAATCAATATATAATTATAAATCAAAATACAGGTATAAAATACTCAGTATGTACAGAAACAGACATAATCTATGGAATAAATAGCTATAATGATAAAATATTATGGCTTAATACAGAAGTATTAGAGGATAGAGTTAAAAATAATGAAGGTTATATAGGATATTTAGATTTAACTGGTAAAATAAAGAAAAATGAATACATAGAAAAATCAATTAACAATAATCAAACTAAAAGAAATTATAGATTTGATTTATTATTAGAGATGGCAAATAAAACTATGCCAAATGTAAACGGCAAATCATCTAATGAAACATTAACTGGAAACATATTATTAGATGAAAGAAATGCAGAAGAAATAAATCAAAACTATGTTAGAGTTGCAAACGAATGGACAATTGAAAAAAATCAAAAAATACAAATACATCTAAAATCTTTAAAAGGATTAAATCTAGATATACTTAAACAATTAAATGAGAAAGTAATAATATGTTATGAAGGACTATACGGTAATGGTTTTTATAGTAATATAGATTTAAATCAAGTTTCAATAAATCAAAAATTAAATTCATATTTTGATGTAAAAACATTTGTATCAAAGTATGAAAACTTAGTATTTGCAAATGAACATATAGATGATTTTAATAAATTTATAGAAATTTTTGGAGAAAGTGATATAAGTGAAAATAATGCAAAATATATAACAACATTTATTTACAACCAAATTGTAAATGGAAAAAAAGAAGCATTAAATATAATGAATATGTTAACACAAATAAAAACAATTGACCCAACCTTTAAAATTGAAATTAATAGCGAGTCTAAAGCATATTATGAAGAAAAAGAAAACAAAATACATTTTTCACCTGATGAAATTGAAGGAAATCAATATACTACATTTTTTCATGAAGTTGGACATTGCTTATTTCATAAAATTATCCATAACTCCATTCCTTCAAATATAGTAGAAATGTTTGATAAAGCTCAAAAAAGATTTTCAGATTCACATTCTCCAATTAAAGAGTCAATTTACAAAAGATTTGAAGAAATTGATGATAAGCATGTAAATGAAGCAATAGTGCAAACATTGATAGAACTACAAGGGCTAGGATATCCAAGTACTACTGAATATATAAAGCAACTAGAATCAAAACTCAAAGAAGATTGGGTAATGATGGTTAGAGTTGAAGAAAAATTTAAAATTCTTTTTGGGGAAAGTAGATTAACTGCAAAAGAAATTGCAACAAAATTAGTGGAATATAAAGTAAATCAATATGGAGAAAATTTGACATATTCAAGTAATCCATATCTACAATTACATGGTATGATAGACCACCTATTCTTCGGAAACGATAAGGATCTAAATGGTAATCCATTACCAAAACAAGTTGGGCATGGATATAATTACTTCCATGGTAATAACACAATAGAACAATATACTAAAAATTCAACATATAAAGGAGATTATGCTTTAGCTTTTGATGAAATGGTAGCAGATTACATTAGTTTTAAATTATCTGATAATAGTGAATTAATGGAAGAAATGATAGAAGTACTAGGAGAAGAATTAGTAAAAGAGCTTGAAAAAATATACCAAGTAATTATAAATTATGCTAACAACCCACAGTTTGCTACTCAATTAGGAATACAAGGTCTAAGTCCTCAATCACAAACAAATATAAATCAAAATAAAACTCAAACAATAAGATTAAACAATAGTACAAATCATAAAAATAAGAGTCTTGAGTTATTATCCTTAATTTCACAATATAAAGAAAAAGAAGTTAATGAAATATATGAAGATATTAAAGCAAAAATAGAAATGCAAGAATATTCAATTGAAAAGCTAAAAGAAATAGCACAAACACTAGCTGAAGATGATGTTTCAGGAAAAGAAGAAATATTAGGTTCCATTATTGCAACTATGTTAGATGAATACTTAGAAGATGATGTAAAAGAAATAAAAGAAAAAATGACACGAGAAGAACAAGTAAAAGTATATAGTCAAATTCTAGAAATATCTGAAGAAATAGGAGATACTTACTTTGATATTGAACCACAAAATACACCAACACCTGAAGCAAAACAATTAAATAGAATACTTAAAAGCATTAATTCTGAAATTGAAGGAAAAACAGTAAAGCAAATATCAGAAATTATCAATGATAAAATATCAGAAAATCTAGCTGAAATAATTGAATACAAGCAAGGATTAAATGGTTTAATTGATCAAAAAAGCGAAAATACAACTAGACTACTCACAGCAATGATTGAACCGCTAATTGAAACAAATAATATTCCATATATACAAGAAGTAAAATCCAGATTAAATGCTGATGAAAGAGATTTTGTAATTAACCATCTTAATGAAATATCTCCTAAATCAAGTAAGGTATTTGAAGAAATAAAAATACTTGATGAAAAATTATTAAAATTAGGCAAAAGTTTATCGTCAAAAAGTTATTTAGCAAATATAAGTGACTATATGAATAATAAAGATGCACAAGAAGTTTTCACTAAATATTTTGAAAATAGTGAAAATCAAGAAAGCAAAAAGAATTTAGCAAGAGCATTAATGTTACTTAAAAATATAAATAAAGATAGTATAACGATTGATTTTCAAAATTACCTAAATGTTTCAGATTTAATTGAGTTATTAGAAGAATCAATAGAAAGAAATGAATTAGACATTAGCTTAATTAAAAAAATTTCCAATAATCAAAAATTATATAAAGAGTTGTTAGAAACAAAAATGTCAAATCAACTATTATCTAAACTACTAGAACAAGCAAGCATAAAAGTTAACAATACGATAGAAGAAGGTAAAGAACAAAATAAATACACTATAGAATTAGATGGTTTGTCTAAAGAAGCAATGAAAAGAATTGGAGAATTATTAATTCATACTGATAAAGATGCAACATACGAATTTAAAACAAATAATGGATTAATTACAAAAGAGCAATTAGATAGAGAAATAAAAACAGCAAGAAAATATAAAAAATATTCAAATTATGATGAATATAAAGTTATTTATGAAGAAAAAGCGAAAGAATGGTTTTCAAAATTAAGTCAAGAAACAAAAGATTTATTTAAAATATATGTATCACAAAGTTATTTTAAAGTAGGTTGCTATGGAGTATTAAACGGAATATTAAGAGAAAATATTATTTCAAAAGATGGACAAACAATTTCATTTAGAACTACAAAAGGATATTTAAATACTTATACAAATACAGAATGGAAAAAACACACTGGAATGAGCATAGAAGAATTCAGAATAAAATCTATTGAAGCAGCACAAATAATGAACGAAGCTATGAAAGACTTTAAACTAATTGAAGATACAGAAATAATAAGAGGAATAAATTTTGATGCTTTATCTAAATATGGAATAACAGAAGAAGATAGTGCAGATCAAATATTTAAGAAACTAACTAAGCAAGGTCAAATTTATATAGATCCAGGATTTATGAGTTCATCACCAACTCCAGGTGCAATTACAAAAGAAAAAAACATTCAACTAGTCTTAAATTGTGAAAAAGGCACATCATTTGTTGATCTATCGCTAACAGGATTAAATTCAAATCCAGGAGAAAATGAAGTATTATTACCTGTAAGAACAAAGTTTCACATAGATAATGTAATAAAAAAAGGAGAAAAAACTTATATTTATATGTCTACAATTGGTGAAACAAATACATCACAAAATGCAAAAATAACAACATTTGGAGACAATATTCCAACTCCAGTTATTGAATCATTAAATAATTCTCCAAATAGCAAAGTAAAAGATGCAATTATTGATTATTTGTCAAAAACTAAAAAAGAAATACCAACTAAAGTAGCAGAAGATATTAAAATAATATGTGAATCAAATACAAAATTAGAACAATTAATATTTGAAAAAACTGGACTTAGCATAACAGAATATTCAAAAAAATGCAGAAAATCAAATATTAATCAAGCAGCAAAAGATAAACTTACAATTCCAACAACAAAACTAATTAAAAAGGCAAAAGATATTGAACCTTCATTAACAAGATTATTAACTTCATTAGAGAATAATGAAATTAAATTAGTAGGATTAGATTTTAAATTTAAAACAGAAGAAAGCATTATAAGAAAAATGTTTGATAATTATAAAGAAGATGCTACAAATACATATTATGAAAGTGTAATAAATGATACTTTAAGATATACATTGGTAATAAATCCAGAAACATATGAATTAAATATTATCAAAATATTGCAACAATTAAACGAAAATGGATTTACGTTTGAATATATCAATAACGCATGGGGTAAAAAGGTATATCAAGGAATAAATGTAAAACTAAAAGCACCTAATGACTTAACATTTGAAATTCAATTCCATACAGAAGACTCGTATAGTGCAAAAGAAGAAATGACACATGAATACTATGAAATAGCAAGAAGTAAATCAGTACCAGAAATAATATGTGAATTAGCAAACAATATATCAGCAGATATTCAAAGAACATTCAATGGAAATATTCCTCATAATGCAAGTCTAGTAACTTGCAAATATATAAAAGAAAAAATTCAAAAACAAATAAAGCACTAAAAATATCGAATAATTATTCAGTACACAAAGTATTTTTAATATCATCGTTTAGATATATAATGACAATATAAAATAATCAAATAAAATTATAAGTTTATAATACAATTAAAGGGAGGATAAATTATGAATGAAAATAACATCGAAGATGGAAAAAGGCGTTTTGAGGACAATTACTTTAATGTAGTTAGTTTACCAATGGAAGAACAGCATGCTACAACTAATGAAGAAAGAGAAGAATTTTTTGAAAACTTAAAAATGAAAGCATTGGGACAAGAAGAAAAAAATATACAAAATGAAAAACCACTAACTACAGATGTAATAAATAGAGGATATCCACCAAGACAAGAAGAATTAGATACTATACAAAAAATAAACGAATATGAAAAAAAATTATTAAGTAATAATCAAACTTTAAAACCAAATAACCAAGATGACACAAAATATTATATTGTAGAAAATGGCAATGTATTTAAATCGATAAATGATGGAATATTTTATGAATTAGACATTAGCAAAATGCAATGGGTTCCAAACCAAACTTATATGAGCCTAATGTATGATACTTATCTAAAGTTTTCTGAATTACAAAATTTTAGAGACTATTACATCGAACAAAAAAAGGAAGAAATTGAAAATAGAAGCTTCTCTAGGTGATAAAAGAAAGAACATAAATATATGAGCAAAAACAATAAAGATATTTATAAAAATAGTATTAATGGATTTATAATAGGGGATGCCTTAGGAGTACCAGTAGAATTTAATGATAGAGAAAAGCTAAAAAAAGAACCTGTGAAAGAAATGAAAGGTTATGGAACTCACAATCAACCCCCAGGAACATGGTCAGATGATACTTCAATGATTTTGGCAGAAATGGATTCCATAGCTGAAAAGAAAAATATTGACTATTATGACATTATGGAAAAAATTACACAATGGGCAATAAATAACAAATACACAGCGACAGGAATAACATTCGATATAGGCTTAACAACACAAAAAGCAATATATAAATATACACAAGAAAAAGAACCAACGAGGTGTGGAGGAAATGAAATATATGACAATGGTAATGGTTCATTAATGAGAATATTACCATTTGTCATATTCTCCATTGAAAATAAGTTAAAAGAGGAGGAGGAAGTAGAACTAATAAACAAAGCCTCATCATTAACTCATGCCAATGAAATAAGTCTTGTAGGATGCAAAATATATTCAGATATAGTAAAAATGTTAATTCAAAAAAAAACATTATCAGAAGCAATTAATCAAACAAAAAAAATAAACTATACAAAATATTATACAGAAAATTCATTAAACTATTATAGTAAGATATTAAACGGAACAATAATTAACCTAAAAGAAGAAGAAATAGAGTCAAGTGGTTTTATCGTATCAACACTTGAGGCAAGTATATGGAGTCTTTACCACTCTAAAAGTTATGAAGAAGCCATACTAAAAGCTGTCAATTTAGGTGGCGATACAGATACAATCGCAGCTATTACTGGTTCAATGGCTGGTATATTATTTGGAAATATACCAGAAAAGTGGTTACAAAAAATTAAAAATAAAGAACTAATCGATGATATATATAACAAGTTCATCAAAAGCGTTAATTAATAATAGAGAAACAAAGATTATTTCAGTAAAAAAATAAAAAAACAACATTGTTTTTTTATTTTTTATTACTATATAATTTATCAATATGTTCCTTTATTTGTTTCAATTGCCTTTCATATTGACTTGTTTCTTTTGGATTATAATAATTTTTTCCTCTTAAATTTTCTGGAAGATATTCTTGTACCACAAAGTCATCAGGAAAATCATGAGGATATAAATAGCCAAATGCCGTTGAATTAATATGAGGGGGTACCTTATCACATCTACCTGTTCTAACATCAGCTAAAGCAGCATTTATGGCCTCTACAGCAGAATTTGATTTAGGAGATAAAGCCATCTCAATAACAATTTCACCCAAAGGAATAATACACTCAGGAAAACCAACAAGTTCAGATGCATCAATAGAGGCTTTTAACCTAGGGCCAATAGCAGGATTAGCAAGGCCGATATCCTCATAACATATAACAGATAATCTTCTATAAATACTATCAAGATCTCCAGCTTCTAAAAGTCTAGCAAGATAGTGTAGGGAAGCATTAACATCGCTTCCTCTAATAGATTTTTGAAATGCAGATAAAACGTCATAATGACCATCTTCATTCTTATCATGAAAGAAAGCAGGCTTATTATTAATTTCTTTAATATGATCAATACTTATTTCTTTTGTTGAAGATGAAAAGAATGAAACTTCCAATAAATTATAAGCATATCTTAAATCATTTCCAGAAATTGCAGCAATATATTTAAGTGCATCATTATCTATTTTAATCCCTTTTAAATCAGGATATTTACAAGCCTTTTTAAGTCCTTCAATTATCTCATCTTCAGTTAGTGGCAATAATTCAAATAAATGGCATCTACTTCTAATAGCAGGATTAATCTTGTGATAAGGATTGCTTGTAGTCATACCAATTAAAGTAATTAAACCACTTTCAAGTTGAGGAAGAAGCAAATCTTGTTTATCTTTATTTAATCTATGTATTTCATCAATAATAAGAACAATTCCATCATACATTTTGGCTTCTTCAACAATTACATCAAAATCATGTTTATTATTAATAACAGCATTAAAGCTTCTAAATCTAACTTCTAAATCATTTACAATTGCATTTGCAATTGAAGTTTTACCAATACCAGGACGTCCATAAAGAATAATTGAAGGAAGTTTTTTGTTCTCAACTAGATTTCTTAATATTTTACCTTTACCTAATAAGTGTTTTTGCCCAATTACATCATCTATGCTTTTAGGTGCAAGTTTAAGGGCTAGTGGTTTATCCATACAATCATCTCCATTAAAATATTATATCAAACGAAATAGTTTAAAAAAAGAGATAATCAAATATTTAAAAATGTTATATAATATAATTGGTGATGATATGGAAAACGATATAGATGATTATAAGAATTATCTCACTTTTGAAAGAAGAATGGCAAAAAATACAACAAATTCATACATAAAGGATTTAGAAGAATATAAAGATTATTTAAAAGAAAAAAGAAACGTTTTTAAAACAAATAATATATCAAAAAAAGATATAGAAAGTTATTTAGAATATTTAAGCAATAATAATTTTGCAACAACATCATTAGCTAGAAAACTAACAGCAATTAAGAATTTTCATAAATATTTATTTGCAACAAATAAAATTGAAAAAGATGAATCAATAACTATAGAAAGGCCAAAATTAAGAAAATCACTTCCAAATGTATTAACAATAGAAGAAGTAGATAAATTGCTTGACATAAAAACAATTACACCATTTGACTATCGTAATAAAGCTATGCTAGAATTACTATATGGAACAGGATTAAGAATTACAGAAATGTTAGATTTAAAACTAACTGATATTGACTTTGAAAACTGTATAGTTAGATGTTTTGGAAAAGGTAGTAAAGAAAGAATTGTTCCAATTGGAGAATATATAATCGATTCATTAAATCAATATTTAGAAAATGGAAGGAATAAACTTATAAATCAAAAAAAGATAGTAGATTATTTATTTTTAAATAACAGAGGAAGTAGAATATCAAGATTCAGCTTTTTTAAGATTTTAAAAAAATTGCTAAGAGAAAAAGATATAAAAAAAGACGTATCTCCTCATAGTCTCCGTCATAGTTTTGCAACACATATGTTAGAAAATGGGGCAGATTTAAGAAGTATCCAAGAATTACTTGGACACAGTGATATAGCAACTACTAGAATTTATACGCATATAACCAACAAGAAAGTTCAAAGCGATTATATTGAATATCATCCAAGAAGTAAAAAATAGGAGTGAAAGAATGTTTAAAAGAATATTTTTAATAGTGTTAGATTCACTAGGAGTAGGAGAAGCAATTGATGCTAATGTATATAATGACACTGGAGCAAATACATTAAAACATATAATTGATAATTACAATCTATTTATTCCAAATTTAGAAAAGTTAGGTTTTACAAATACAATAAATATGAGTGATAAAGAAGACACAGATGCTTATTATACAATTGCCAAGCCAATTAATGTAGGTAAAGATAGTTTAACTGCACATTATGAATTAATGGGAATAAGTAGTAAAACTCCATTCAAATTATTTTCAGAAAAAGCATTTCCAAGAGATTTATTAGAAAAAATTGAGGAAGCAACAGGTAAAAGAATAATTGGAAATAAAGTAATAAATGGAGAACAAATAATTAATGAATTAGGAGAAAGACATCTATCATATGGAAGCCTAATAATATATACATCAAATGACTCTACACTTCAAGTTGCAGCACATGAAGATATAATACCAATACCAAAACTATATCAATATTGTGAAAAAATTAGAAAAATAACACTTGAAGATCAGTATAGAGTAGCAAGAGTAATAGCAAGACCTTTTACAGGTAAACCAGGAAAATTTAAATTCACTCAAGATAGATGCGATTATGCTGTAAAACCGCCAAAGAAAAGTGTATTAAATTATTTAAAAGATAAAGATTATAGTGTAATTTCAATTGGAAAAATCAATGATATATTTGATGGGGAAGGAATTACAAAAATAGTTAAGTCTTCTAATAATAATATGGATACAATTACAAAACTAACAGATATAATGGAAAAAAAATTTACAGGATTATGCTTTACAAATTTAAGTGATTTTGATTCATTATATGGACATAATAGGGATCTTGAAGGATACGCAAAAGCAATTGAAGAATTAGATGTAGAAATACCATTAATTTTAAATAAACTAGAAAATGATGATTTATTAATTATCACTGCAGATCACGGAAATGATCCAACATTTCCAGGAAATTCACATACGAGAGAAAATGTCCCAGTAATTATATTTAGTAGAAGATTTAAAAATCCAAAAAAACTTGAGCCCTTAAAAACTCTTGCAGATATTGGAGCGACAATCGCAGAAAATTTTGATGTAAACAAACCAGAAATAGGAGAAAGTTTTCTAGATAAATTAAAATAAATAACAACAGTAATGTTGTTATTATTTATTTATAATGATATAATAAAGAAGAATAGGGAGGGCTAATATATGGCAAAAGCAAAATGCTCTAAATGTGGTACCGAACTTGAAAAAAATATTACAATTTGCCCAAATTGCGGTACAAAAAAAGAAAGAAAAAAGAAAAAAAATGAAATAGATGAGAAAGAAAACTTAGAAAAAATATCTAATGAATATCTAGAGAAAAAAATAGCAGTAATTAATGTAAAAACAGCAGCAAAAGAAGGATATAGGGATTATGCTGAAAACATAAATAAACCTAATAAGAAAAAAATTATCCATGACAATAATGTTTTTTATATTATAATTACTATCCTTTTAATTATTATTTTTATCTTATCACTTATGCTTATTAATACAAGAAACAATAAATGTATCAATCAAAAAGATGATAATGCAGATAAATTTAATGAAATAAAAATATATAATTCCAGGAATGGCTTCATAACAGAAAAAACATCAAAATCAGAATATATCGGTACAATAAAAACTACAGATATAAACATACACATATATGATGGAATAATTTTATATAGCGAAAGTGATAAAATTGATGGATTGGTACTTTTGTATAAAGATGATGACAAAATAAAAATATATAATACTAAATTAGAAGTAGAAACAATATTAGATTTAAAGAATAATTATGATGAATATCATTTAGTATATGACCAAGAAACAAAGAAAATTGAAGGAATAAGTTTTCTTGATGGTGTACAAAAAGAATATGATACATATTTAGAAATTGAATATAGTGGCTATTATGACTTAAATCTAAAAAAAGAAATATATGTAGGAAAAGGCTATTACGATTTTACATATATAAATTCAAATAAAATAAAAGCAAAAAAAGGATTCAGCAATAATTTATATCTAAATTTATTAGATCTTAAAGAAGAAAAAATTTTATTAAGTGATAAATATGACAATACTAATTGTGGCTCAATTGATTATATTGGATTAACAGCGAACTATATTATATCAGGAAAACCAGGATGCATGGGTAAATATATGACTGAAGCAACAATATATGATGAGAACATGAATGTTGTAATTGAGAATATAGAACAAAGCAATATAGAAATATATCTAAATAATTTATACGTAAGCAAAAATAATAAAATTTATAGATTTACAAATGGAAATGAAAAATATGAATCAAACGAATTTGAAAAAGTAATAGATATCATAAATGATCATTTCATAATAGTAGAAAATGGAAATATAGTTATAACTAACGAAAGAAATAAAAAAATAATTGTAGCACCATGGAATGATAATCTAAATTATCAACAGATATTATCTGGCTATAAAAATGAATTAGAATTAAATGATAATGAAAAAGAAGAAGGAATATATATTGTATTTCAAAAGGGAGAATATAACGAATATATAGAATATTTTTATAATCCAATAGATAATAGTATAAAAGAATATATTCATAATGATTTAACAATATAAAAAAGAAAGGAGTAAACAATTATGTACTCATTTGTACTACTAATAACAATTAACTTAGCTCTTTTCTTTTTTTTAAATTATAAAAGAAAGAAAAAGAATGATTATGAAAAAGAAAAATGGATATATATTAAAAGAAAGACTATTTTAGTAGCTTCAATAATAAATATTGAATCAATAATAGTTAATGGTTCAAGTATAATATATTTATATACTAAAAAAATAAATATTAATATAATTGATATAATAT
>OCVV012825177.1_pt1 | contig 48453 bp, 41 predicted proteins | sample 1539721 | NCBI WGS metagenome assembly OCVV01 (sample SAMN02144230, study PRJEB22623) | gut metagenome | biome: sheep rumen | host: Ovis aries | place: New Zealand | reverse complement strand
CATCACATTCTCTACCCGGAGGCCGCCCATGAGGGCGCGGAACATACAGGATTTTCCGGCGCCGTTGCGTCCAAGAAGGCCGGTGACCATCCCGGTTTCGGAGGTGATATACCCGCCGCTAAGGACCGTCTTCTGACCAAAGCGAACCACCACGCTGTCCACGATGAGTTTGTGCTTATCCATACAGCAGATGTATAATGGCCATGAGAACGGCAAGTGAGAGAAAGTCTATCAGAATGACACTGATAAGCAATTTCCTGCGTGAAAGACCCAGGTTGATGTAGAAGAAGATGGCATCCCTGTCACGGGATTGCTTCACCAGGTACATGGTAATGGCCAGAAGGGCCACTTTCAGGATAAAAGAATCCACCATGAATGTGTAGGAGAATCCTAAGGTTTGGAAACCTGCGCACACCAGATTATACACTGCGCCAATCAGGAATATGCCTTTCCCATAGCGCCAAGTGAGTGATATGCAGTCCCGGAGGGTCATATGGCCTATTTGACTGCAATTATAATGCCGACCATCCGTTCGTATATCTGATTACGGAAGCCAGCACAGGAGCCGTGCTCTTTGCCGGACGCTATGGTGGAGAATGACGTTTTTTCACTACCTTTGTGAAACTAACATAGATAGTTATGAAACGAGTCCTTGCCATTCTTTTCCTTCTTTTTCCGTTTCTTTCCTGTTGCCAGCCCAAGACATTTCTCACCGACAGGACGTTGGAACTGTGTCAGTATATTCCGGACCATGTGTTGAAACCGGAGGCGAAGGAGGCTATGACTCCGGATTTTTTCCGGGCATTGTCCGAAGCCTTCAATGCTCCCGTTGCCGATTATGGGGAGATTGGGGATAACGAATGGCTCTGGTATTTTGTGACCGGAAACGGCGGCAGTGAACCTGTCTACAGCGTGAAGTCCGTGTCCCAGACGGATAAAGACTCTGCCCGTGCAATTATCACCGTCAGGCAAAAATGGGAAGACGGTAGCTTTGCAGAAGAGGATACCAAAGAGTACGAGGTTTTGCTCAAGCGTGTTGATGGTCAGTGGCTTCTGGACGATTTCGATGGCAAGAAGGCCGCGTGCCAAGCCTATGTCCGTCAGGTGCGGGAAAAGTACGCTTCCGGGGAGTATGTAAAGTACCTGGAATCGGCCGAAGACCTGAAGGAGTACGTCCCGGACTTCCAGGAGCGCGTCAAAGACTTTTACGCGAAGTACGGGGAATAACTCCCGAACTTTTTAGTGAACTTATTCTGCCGTGACGAAGTCCTCTTTTTTGAAAAATAGAGGCCAATAGATCCCTTCATGATTCCGTTCGTACCAGAACCACCTTCCATCGGCACAGAATGTCTGACAGTCGAATTGCAAAAACTCTTTTTTGAGCGCTGCTGTAAGGCGGACTTGCACTCCCGCCTCTACTTCTTCCGGCCATCTCAGATACTCCACGGTCCAATCCAGTATTCTCCCGGTCTTATCATACTTTGACGGGATGATCTTTGTTGTTATCCTGAACCCTTTCAATTCCGGAAAGTCTCTATGATTAAACTTCTTGGGTAATTCTTGAAGCATCAGATCCCTGCTTATCGTCCCTTTATGCCGTTTATTTTGATAATGACGGGATGCCGTCACAACGCCTGATTTGATGATAAGTTCTACCTCGGTCTCATTCAAATCGTCCCATCCGATTCCCGATGCACAAAGGAGGGGGCCAGTCCCGCAAATGACGGTCCCGCTGAACCAAGAGGCAAAAATGTTACCGTGACTGTCTTTGAAATCCTTTAAGGCATCCCTAAAATCGGCCTTGGCGGGGCCCGTCTCCAATGCTTCAAGATAGAGTTTATTGCCATCTACACGCCACGTGGCCACATAACCCCGGAAGTTCCAAGAAAAGAATTCATTGAAGCCGACTTGATCCCTTAATGAGCAATAGTGCAAAGAATCCAGTTGACCCAGCGGGGCGGTGTTGATTGCATACTTGACATTGCCCATAATGAGCGTATCGCGTACCTGACGAGTCGTGCTGCTCCAGCCATAAAGCGGGAGAAACAATAAGGCCCACAGGCACACATAAATATGCATCTTTAGCTTCATATGTTTAAAATCCTCTATCTGTCAGTCAAAGATAAGCATTTTCCAAGACTGTAACAATGTTTCACTTGGAAGCGCCCGATGAAAGTAGCTTTGCTCCCGGTTATTGGTTTATTGCCAAGCTATGGTGTCGATGTTAAGTAATGACATTATTTTCGGTTCATGTGCAAAATCCTGTGTATGCTATGACTGACAATGTCCATTTGCTATCCGGGCACGAAAACATGGTGTTTGGTGTCCAAACGCTCGAAAATGACGCGCTCGGACACGAAAACATGGTGTTTGGTGTCCAAATGCCCGAAAATGACGCGTCCGGGCACGAAAACGTGCTGTTTGCAAACATTGTCGTAATTGTATATATTTGCACTGATATGGACAAGGAACGAATCATACTTGGAATAGACCCCGGAACGCAGCTTCTGGGTTTCGGAGTCATCCGCGTGCAGGGCAAGAAAGCGGAGTATGTGGACATGGGGGTGCTTGACCTTCGCAAGGATCCGGATGCATACACGAAACTGCAGTCCATTTACGAGTGCATATCGGAGGTGTGCAAGAGCTATCGGCCTTCAGAGCTTGCCATCGAAAGCCCGTTCTACGGGAAGAATGCGCAGGTGGTCCTCAAGCTTGGACGGGCTCAGGGGGCCGCAATCCTTGCCGCAAAGGAGTACGGAGTTGCATCCGTGACGGAATATGCCCCCCGAAAGGCCAAGGAGGCCATTGTGGGCAACGGCGCCGCATCCAAGGAGCAGGTGCAGCTCATGCTGGAAAAGACCCTTGGCGTGAAGCTGGAAAGCCGCCACCTGGACGCCACTGACGCCCTTGCAATTGCCCTCTGCCACCACTACGAAACATCCTCCCCGCTGGCCTCTGTCAAAGGCAAAGGCGGCTGGGAACAGTTCATAAAAGACAACCCCGACCGCGTAAAATGATGAAACACCTATCTCTCTTCATGGCTTTTTCACTTATCGGCCTGTTTTCCTGCAAGGGCTACAAGGACCTCCCTGCAGATGCTTTTGAGACGATGCTCTCCGAGGACGGCACCGCCCAGCTTGTAGACGTCCGCACCCCGGAAGAATATGCCGCCGGCCACATTCCCGGGGCAATCAACATAGACTGGTTTGCCGATGATTTCATCGACAAGGCCAAAGCCTCCCTCACCACGGACCGCCCCGTGATGGTGTACTGCCGCAGCGGAAAGCGAAGCGCCAAGGCCGCATGGAAACTGGACGGAAACGAATTCCGCACCTACAATCTCCTTGGCGGCTACCTGGGCTGGACTGAAGCCGGAAAAAGGACCACCACCTATGAGGCAGAGCGCTTCTGCACGCCTTCGGGCAAGGTCGTCACCGTGACGCTCATCAAGCACGGCAGCCTTGAAATCTCCTTCGGCGGGAAGTCCGTTCAGGTAGACCCCGTCTCCGGTCTCGGAAAACCCACGGACTACTCTGCAGAGTTTCCCAAGGCCGATTTCATCCTCGTCACCCACGAACACGGCGACCACTTCGACAAGGAGGCCATCGCTGCCCTCACCGATGAGAGAACCGCCCTGGTCACAAACGCCCGCTGTGCCGATATGCTCGGCTACGGAACCATCCTTGCAAACGGGGAGAGTTATTCAGAAGGTATTTTGCACGTCGATGCCGTCCCTGCATACAACACCACGGAAGGCCATCTGCAGTTCCATCCCAAGGGTCGTGACAATGGCTTCGTAATCACGCTGGACGGCCTCCGCATCTATGTAGCAGGAGACACGGAAGACATTCCCGAAATGTCCGAGCTCAAGGACATTGACGTCGCCTTCCTGCCCTGCAACCAGCCCTACACCATGACGGTTGACCAGCTGGTTAACGCCGCCAAGGTTATCCGCCCCAAGGTCCTCATCCCTTACCACTACGGCCAGACGGACATCAGTTCCGTCCCCGCCCTTCTCCCCGGCATGGACGTCCGGATCTGGCAGATGCAGTGATCCGGTCACGAAAAGCCATGTTTTCGTGACCGCGCAAGGTTTTTTCCTCCGTCCGGGCACGGAATACCTTGTTTTCGTGTCCGAAAGACATTGATAACTTGTACTAAATCACTATCTTTGCACGTTTTTTTGTAGAACGTGTTAAACCTTGGCGCGCGCAAGGTGTCTAAGGTTCGTTACAAGTGTATTTATGGTTAGAAGAATTGTGACTGCAACATTTGCAGTGCTGCTCGCGCTGAGCATGAGCGCCCAGAACTACAAGGTGAGCGTGAAACTCCAGGACGCATCGAACGGCGCTCCCATCGAGTTCGCCACCATTTCCGTTACGTCAGACAAAGGCGGCACCCCCAAGTACTCCCTCACGGACACGGAGGGCTCCGGCACCATAGACAAGGTCAAGAAGGGTACATACACCTTCAAGGCCGAGATTATGGGCTACGTCACCGCCGAGAAGAAGGTAACCGTAGAAAAGGACCTGGACCTTGGCACCATCAAGATGGACCTTGACTCCAAGGTGCTTGACGCCGCATCGGTATCGGCAGTGGGCAATCCCATCATCATAAAGAAGGATACGGTGGAATACAATGCATCGTCCTTCAAGATAAGTGATGACAACATGCTGGTGGACCTTCTGAAGAAGCTCCCTGGCATTGAGGTCTCCGAAGACGGTACAATCACGTCCAACGGCGAGACGGTCTCCAAGATTACCATCGCCGGCAAGACCTTCTTCCTGGACGACCCTCAGCTCGCATCCCAGAACATCCCTGCAAAGCTTGTAGAGAAGGTTAAAGTGGTGAAAAAGAAGAGCGAACAGGCCGAATTCACCGGCATCGACGACGGTGAGGAAGAAACCGTCATCGACCTTTCAGTGCGTCCCGGCATGATGAACGGCGTCTTTGGAAACGCCATGGCCGGCGGCGGTCACGACCTTCCCTCCAAGGAAGGCGCCGTCAACGACTGGCGCTGGCAGGGCGCCCTCATGGCCGGTAAATTCACCGACAAGAGCCAGCTCAGCGTCATCGCAAATGCCAACAATACCAACAACCGCGGCTTCAACGACCTTGCCGGTTCCATGATGAATTCCATGATGGGAGGAGGCGGCGGTATGGGCCGTCGCGGTGGCGGCTGGGGCAATTCCAACGGCATCACCACCTCCTGGATGGGCGGCGTGAACGGCAACTGGGACCTCCTTGGCGACAAGATGGACCTTGGCGGGAACTATCTCTACAACGGCAGCATCACCGACGTTGAAGAAACCACCTACAAGGAGACATATCTTTCCGACGGTTCAACTCTCATCTCCAACACCGACGGTTCCAGCCACCGTTTCACTGACGGCCATCGCTTCGGAATGCGCCTGGAGCATAAGTTCTCGGAAAACACCTCCATTCTCTTCCAGCCGCAGTTCAACTTCGGCCGCGGAAATTACGTCCAGCAAAGCGTCTTCGACACCGAATCCGAACTTGCCGACGGAACCCGCAGCAAGACCAACGACGGTTTCACCCTGAACACCGGAAACAACAACAGCATGCAGACGAGGGGCTTCTTCCTCTTCCGCCAGAGGCTGGGCATGCCGGGAAGGACCATATCGGCAAACATTGACTGGAACGTATCCAAGAACAACCTGGACGGAAACAACCGTTCCCTCACCAACAATGCGTATGACGCTTCCGGGAACGCCACGGACTATGACTCCGTGAACCAGCGCATCCACCAGACCTCCAACTCCGAGTCTGTAGGAAGCCGCATCGTCTATACCGAACCCCTTGGCGGCAACTTCTACTTCGAGGGCAGCTACAATGCCCGCTACAGCAAGTCCACTACCCTCAAGGACGTCTATGACAGTGACGAAGGCTATGCTCTCACCATCGATGGCATGGAGTACATTCCTGCAAATCCCGAACTTTTCAACGATACTTATTCCAACAGCATCCTGAACCGTTCCATAACCCAGAACGGTGGCATAGCCTTCATGTATCAGAAGGACAAGGCCAGGGCGCAGCTGGGAGTATCCGCCATCCATACCGATACCCACAACGAGACAAAGGGCTATGACCCTTACGATGACAAGCGTCTGAACTGGGCACCCCGTGCGATGCTCTTTTACGACTTCAACGACAACGCGAACATCCGCCTGTTCTACTTCGGCCGCAGCGCTCAGCCTTCCACCACCCAGCTGCTCCCTGTAATGGACAATTCCAACCCTCTGGCCATGAGCCTTGGTAACCCCAACCTGGCGCCGTACTTCAACCACGGCATGCGTTCAGACCTGGAATACTCAAACAAGCAGACTTTCTTCACGGCACGTCTGCACCTTGAGGGTAATTATACCCAGAATCCCATCGTGAGCGCCCTCTGGTATGACAATACCGGTGTCCAGTACTCCCTCCCCGTGAACGGAAAGGATTCCTACAGCGGCAACGTCAGGTTGATGGTGAACGCCCCTATAGCCAAGTCCGGTTTCTCCGTGTCCAACATGACCCGTGCAAGCTACTCTTCATCAAGCAGCTACGTTGGAAGCGCGATGGATATGAGCTCCTACTTCAAGGATGCATCAGAGGCTGCGGCAAGCGGCGGCAGCGTGGGCGATTTCAACTACGACAAGTTCTTTGCCGATTATCCTGACCTTGATGCCGCAAGCGAGTTCTCTGCAAATACCACCACGAATCTCAGCCTTGTAGAACGCGTAAGGGCAACCTACCGTTCAGATGCAGTTGAGGTAATGCTTACCGGCCGTACGCGCTACAACAAGTCATGGTATACGATAGGCACCACGCTGGATCCCACCTGGGCGAACCAGGTCGGCTCATCCTTCAAGTGGACCGTGGGCCAGAGCGGCTTTGAAATGTCTACCGACGTGAATTACAACTGGTATCGCGGCTACACCACCGATCAGCCTTCAGAGTTTGTCTGGAATGCATCCATCTCCCAGCAGGTCTTCAAGCGCATGGGAACCATTTCCCTCAAGGCATACGACATCCTTGACCAGGCCAAGAACCTTACGGTGACTGACACTGCCAACTACCACAGCGAAGTGCGCAACAACACTCTGGGAAGGTATATCATCCTTTCCTTCACGCTAAGGTTCGGAAACTTCGGCCAGGCACGTGACCAGATGCGCGCCCGCATGGGCGGCGGCCCCGGCGGCAGAAGGCCGTTCTAAAGGGAGGCCGTATAGGCTTTCCACTTGTCGATGAGAGCCTGCATGTCTGACGGAAGAGGGACTTCGAAATGGAGTCTCTCTCCTGTTTTAGGATGCGTGAATCCAAGCGTGCGGGCATGGAGTGCCTGGCGGGGGCACAGGGCGAAACAGTTCTGGATGAACTGTTTATACTTTGTGTAAATGGTTCCCTGGCGGATTTCGCTGCCGCCGTACCTTTCGTCATTGAAAAGAGGGTGGCCGATGGAGGACATGTGTACCCTTATCTGATGCGTGCGGCCGGTTTCCAGGCGGCATTCCACTACGGTCACAAAACCGTAGCGCTCAAGCACTCTCCAATGAGTAACGGCCCATTTCCCCTTTTCCGGATCATCGTAAACGCGGAAACGAAGCCTGTCGTTGGGGTCTCTTCCTATTGTGCCTTCTATGGTGCCTTCATCTTCCTGGATATTGCCCCAAACCACTGCAGTGTAGATTCTGTCTATTGAGTGGACGAAGAACTGGTCGGCAAGATTCAGCTGTGCGGGAGGGTTTTTCGCGACCACCAGAAGGCCGCTTGTATCCTTGTCTATACGGTGCACGAGGACTCCCATGCGTTCGTCCTCGGCATCGGCATCCTGGCTTATTCCAAGGTAGAAGGCAAGGGCGTTCACGAGGGTTCCGTTGTAGTTGCCGTGCCCGGGATGCACCACCATTCCGGCGGGCTTGTTGATGACAAGGACGTCGTCATCCTCGTAAACTATGTCAAGCGGAATGTCTTCCGGAAGAATCTCCAGCCCGCGGCGCTCGTAAGGCATTACGAACTTGATCACGTCCTCCGGCCTCACGATGTAATTGGCCTTTGCCGGGACGTCGTTTACCAGCACGTATCCGGCATCTATGGCCTTCTGGACACGGCTTCTGGACGTATCTTCCTGATGTGATGCAATGAACTTGTCCAGACGCACCGGCGCCTGGCCCTTGTCTGCCACCAAACGAAAATGCTCGAATAATTCCTCTTCGAGTAATTCTCCTCCGAGTTTAATACCGTCTGTCACTATTCGGGGAGCTTTGACTTGTCAAGTGTGAGGCTGATGCCCACGGAGGAACCAAGGCTGCGGCCTGCGCCGGCAGGATCTGTCTGCTTGTAGACCACTGCGGCCATGGAGTCTGCATAAGTGCGTATGCCGCTGTCGTAAGTCACTTTGCCAAGGTTGAGGAAACGGTCATGGAGGGCGTCCACTGCGCTCACATAGTTCATGCCGGAAAGGCGGGGAACGGTGGTGGAATTGTCAGAGGAGTTCACGCCCACTTTGAGGTCTATGACGGAGCCGCTCACTACGAGGTCTCCGGCGGTGAGATTCCGGCCTTCGGAGCTCTGCCCAAGGACGTTGTTGGTTGCAATGTCCTTCACGTAATTGAGCTTTCCAAGCACCAGGCCGCGGTTTTTGAGCTCTGCTCCGGCCTGGGTCACAGAGTACCCGTAAAGGTTCGGCATCACCACCTTGCGGGGAACAATGGAATTGATGGTGAGGAAGATACTGCGGCCCTTCTTCACGGTTGCGCCGGGCTTCGGGCTCTGGCGATACACCACTCCCGCACTGAGGCGCTTTACAAATACGGAATCCACCACCTTCACGCTCACATGGCCCTGCGAAGCTGCAGCTTCTGCCTCTTTTACAGTCATGTTGGTGAAATCAGGCGCCTGCACGGTCTTCCCGTGGCGGGTAACTATCTTGAGCCCTATTGCAGAACCGATGAGCAGCACGCATACGAACACAGCTGCCCCAATCAGGTTCTTCCAAATCCATTTGTTATCTGATGCCATAGACACTTTCTTTTGAAAGTGCTAAGTTACTATTTTTGCGAAAAAGAAAAAAAATATAAGGCATCACTTTGACGGCCAGGGTGACAAATATGCCTGTTTTTGTTGCCGCAGACGTCGCGCATGACGCCGGGAGTGACAAAAATGGCCGATTTTGCGTCCGTGCGTGTCGGCGTTCGGAAATTCTTATTAAATTTGTCTTGATATGAAAAGCAAGACATCGGTATTCATCATACTGGCGCTTCTGTTTACGCTCTTGATGAGCCTGCCGTGGCTGGTGCCCGGTACCGGGGCTTTGGCGCTGGTAGGGCTTGTGCCGCTTCTTGTCATGGAGCGGCTGGCGGCGCAAAGCGGCGTGAAGCATTTCTGGTGGTGGCACTACCTGGCTTTCGTGCTGTGGAATGCCGTCACGACGTGGTGGGTGGCAAATGCAACCCTTGGCGGGGCCGTCTTTGCAGTGCTTGCAAACGCCCTTCAGATGTCGCTCGTTTTCGGGGCGTTCCGCTGGGTTAAACGCCGCCTTGGCGGTGTGCTGCCCTATATTTTCCTCGCAGCTGCGTGGATTGCCTGGGAGAAATACTACCTCACGGTGGCGGAGATTTCATGGCCTTGGCTAGTGCTCGGCAACGCTTTTGCGGGCACTACGCCTCTCATCCAGTGGTACAGCGTTACCGGCTCGCTTGGCGGTTCGCTGTGGGTATGGCTCACCAACCTTTCTGTCTTCGGCCTTGTTACCGCATGGGCAGACGGCAGCATGGGGGAGTGGACGCCAAAGGCGGGGATATCGGCCCTGACGGGCACCGTGCTGGCGTTTTTGGGGCCGATAGTCTGGTCCCTCTGCATGAGCTTCCAACCTTCCGGGAAGGAGCTCAGCGTCGTCATCGGACAGCCAAGCCTTGACCCTTACGAGAAATTTGAATCCCTGCCGCAGGAGGCCCAGGATAAACGTTTCCTGTCGCTTGTGGACGGTCTTGTCCCGGAAGGGAAGCCGTCTTTGGTAATAGCCCCCGAAACCTTCACCGGTTCATTCTTTCTGGATGAAATCGGCTTGAATGCCAGTTTCAGGCGTTACCAGAAGTGGCTGAAGGGCCATCCGGATGCGACGCTGCTCTTCGGGGCATCGGCCTATGACCGTTCAATCTCCTACAGCGCCCCTTCCATCCTCTCCTATGACAGGGGACGTGCCGATGCGGAAGGCCGCCATCTCTGGCTCACCTCGCGCAACAGCGCCGTTGTTACGGATACATCGGGCCGATGCGAAGTCTTCCACAAGTCCAAGCTGGTTGTGGGAACGGAGCTTACGCCGTATCCGAAGGTGTTCGTCCCTCTGGAAAAGCTCCTGGGCGGGCCCTATATGGGAAAATGCGTGGGACAGAAGGAGATATCCTGCTTGCACGTAGGGGATATCCCTTTCGGCACGGCGGTGTGTTATGAATCCGTCTACGGAGAGTACTGCACCGGATATGTGAGGAAGGGCGCGCAGTTCCTTACGGTGATTACCAACGATGCGTGGTGGGGTGATACGCCGGGCTATCGGCAGCATTTCAACTATAGCAGGCTGCGGGCGATTGAAACCCGCCGCTGGGTGGCCCGCTGCGGTAATACGGGCATAAGCGCCATAATCGGCCCCGATGGGAAGTATCTCAATGAAACCCCGTGGTGGCAGCAGTCGGCCCTTTACGGAAAGGTGGGGCTGGAGACGTCGCTTACTCCGTTCGTGCGTTACGGAGACATCGTCGGGCGTGTTTCCGTGCTGCTTTTCGCCCTGCTTTCGCTGGCGGCTCTTTTTAGGCGAAAGCATTGAATATTAGAAAATAAATTGTATTTTTGTCAAAATAACTAACCCTCAGACACTGTTATGAAAAGAATCGGTTTTATCCTGCTTGCCATGCTCACGCTGTCACAGGCCGCTTTTGCAGCACCCAAGGATGGCAAAGTAAAGTATGGAAAGAACATTTATTTTGCCGGTGAAGTAGACAAGAATATCCCTGCAGGCGCAGGTGCTCTCTACCTCAAGGTCAACAAGGATTCCAGCCCCGAAATCATCAACGGCATATTCCGTGACAACATCATTGACGACGGCTCCGTGCGCATGACCCTCGCTAACGGTGACGTGGCAATCATGGAAGGCCGTTTCCTTTTCGTCGCCCCGCTCGAAAAAGATGCCATGGCATTCGAGCTCATCCTCGAAAGGGGAGTGATTAAAGTGGCGGGTGAAACCTATACCGTTCCCACCAACATCAGCTTCACGGTTGCCCCGGACGAATTCCTGGGCATTTCATACCGTTCCCAGGATTCATTCTACACCACGATGCGCAAGAAGGGAGTCCCCGGTGTCTCATACGGTCTCGTAAGGGCTCCCGGATCGGACTTCGGCGCCCAGATCTCAAAGGTGGACAGCCTCCATATCAATGGAGAAATGTATTATCCCCAGGCAAACGGCCTCTGGCGCAAATGGCTCAACAAGACCGATTATATCGACTCCAAGCGTGATGCGGCGGGCATCTTCACTCCCGTTGCCATCCACCGCGTCAATCCCTTCGACGGCGGCGTGGTAGATTCCGACACCCCCGGCTCCATCTACGAAGACCAGCTCTATACCGGAAAGATTGTCTATCCGGACGCCTCCAAGTACGAAGGCACCTTCCATTATCAGATTACCGTTGACGTCCGCTATGTAGACGGTACCTTCACCGGAAACGACGTTGTAGACACCTGGAAGGAAGGCCTCAACCTCACCGAAATCGAACGTGAACGCCAGCGCAAGATAGAGCGCATCCGTCAGGAAATCGCAGCCCTTGTGGCCCAGGCCGACACCACCGCCGGTACCTTCGTTGGCCGCACTTATGTAGGCATCAAGGATGCCGATCAGATCTCCTACCAGGGCACTCCTGCATGGATCATGCACCTCGACTACGTGAACTTCACATCCAAGGCAAAGGCCGTACTGAGCACTGACAAGGTTCTCATCTACGCCATCAACCAGGAAACCGGCGGCCTTGGTGAAATCCTCTATAACCAGGATCCCTCAGAAGGCGCCAGCGTCAATTATATCGAGAATCTCGGCAAGATTTACATCTGGGATGGCGCAGTCCCTCAGAACTGGGAAGGCTTTGCCGAGGTGCTCTCCGGCTACGACATCGCCCTCCGCAGCGAACGCAGCAACACCCGTTACGTTCTGTTTGACGAAGCCAACGACACCCTCACCAAGGAAGTCTGCCGCAAGGTTGGCGTTCCGTACGTGAGCAAGGCTGAAGAAAACCTCGCCACGGCAGAAGCCCTGAAACTTTAGCGGTTTCCGTCCTTAAAAAACGCCATTTTTAAGGACGACACCCCCTCTAAACGACATTCCATCCTTGAAAACGACCATTTTCAAGGATGGAATTATTCTATGTTGAGATGTAGAGATTCGAACTCTAACTGAGGGAACCAAAATCCCTAGTGCTACCATTACACCACATCTCAATACCTAAATACAGGGGGCTCTGCCCCCTCAAACACCCAGCCTGCAGGCCGGAATTCCTTTGGGAATGCAAATATAGTAAAAATAATTGGAATAATGCGGGGTGTCAGAATAACGTGGGGTGGTTCTCTTCCAATGCGGAGAGGACCTTTTCCATGATGGCTTCGCGCATGAGGGAGGAGCGGGAGTGGACGCCGAAGCGGGAGCAGTACTCTTCAATGGCGGCAAGTTCGCTGTCGTTGAAATACAGGACGTGGCGGTTCTTGCGCAGGAGCATCTGCTTCTGCTTTTCGAGGTATTCGGGGTCTACTCCTGGTATGTGCTTCTTTCTGCGCGTCATGGTCAGAGCTGAACGTAGCGGTGCTGTACTATGCCTTTCCTGTCAAGTTCAATGACGAAAGGAATGTATGAGAGGTCGAAGGTGTCGAGAAGGGTGGTGTCGCCTTCAGAGAGTGCAGAGTCCATGTCTACGAGAAGGACGCGGACCTTTCTGGAACCGGATACAATCTCGTCCACCTTTGCAAGGAGTTCCTGACACGACGAGCATCCTGCCGAATAGAACACTACATAGGTGGGATTGCCTTTGAGTTTGCGGAGGGAGAAAGTGCCTTCCTTTGTGCCTTTCACGAAGATGGGGAAGGGTTTTCTCCTGAGCGTTCCCTTTATTTCGATGTCCGGAACCTCAGACCCCGCAGGCGTGCGGCTAACCATCTCCGTGAGGAACTGTCCCAGCGAGAGTATCTGCGATTCGTCTTCCGGGGTGTCCCAGATGCTTTTGTCTGAAATATAGGTCTTTACAAGCGGGATTATCGCGTCCCTGTAGACTTCCGTGCGCTGCTGGGAGAGGAAGTACAGGAGGTCTCCCTCCACCTGCTTGAATGTGTCTACATTGCCTTCCCCGAAGGTGCGGGCGGCAAGGTAATCGGCAACGTCCATGATGTGGGAGACTTTGAGGGTGTCTCCATAGGCGGCGAACATCTGGGAGAAGCGGGCGGTCTGGGACTCGTCGCCGTAGGTGTATTTCCCGTCGGTAAATTCCCTTGAAAGAAGAACCTTCAGTGCGGGCGTGTCAAGATTCCTGCCGATAATCTCCCCGTCGGGGTTTATCAGGAACATCCTGGGCGTTCCCAGGACTCCGTAAAGGCGCTGCCAGTCGCTTTCCGCCTTAGGGTCCCAAAGATGGTTTGCGCCGTCAAAATCGTTGCGGTAGGACTGCCAGGAATCGGCATCGGCCCCGACGTAAATGGCCCACACCTTTATGTTGTAGTCGGTCTCCCTGAGATAGTTCTTGAGGCGGGCGGTCTCTGCCCTGCAGGAGCTGCAGGAAGTGTCGTAGAAGTAGAGTACGTTATAGTAGCCGCTTGCCGGTATCCTTACGCTCTTGCCGGAGGCGTTCTTGAGGCTCACGGTCTTCGCCTTCTGCCCCAGGAGGGAGTTCCGGTTGAATTCGGCATAGAGTTTGGCGTTTCTCAGGTCTTCGTCGGAGTGCATCTTCACCTTGCCGCTGGCCAGCCATTTGTCCACGATATGCACGGCCACGGCCTCGTCTCCCATTATCTTGGAGTTGAGGTAGTGGTCATAGATTTTCAGCGTCACGAACTGCCTTACAAGCGAGTCCGAGGCCGATTCTATGAGATAGTCGCATTCGGCATTCTGCACCTTGTAGCTTTCGCCGGCAAGGGCTACGAAATACTCTTCCAGCTTGGCCCCGAGTTCGGGATAATCCTGTGCCCTGACGCTGCAGCACACTGCCAGCGATAGCGCCGCGGCTATAATTCTCTTTATCATAGTTGTACTCCTTCCGGTATGAATGCGGAGTAGTCTCCGCCATGTCTCAGGATGTCCCTCACTGCCGATGAGCTGATATGCGCATACTCCTGGGCCGTAGGGATTATGATGGTCTCGATCTCCGGGGCCAGGCGGCGGTTTGCATCGGCAATGGAACGCTCCGTCTCAAAGTCTATCATGTTGCGCACTCCGCGCACGATGTGCTTTATGCCAAGGGCACGGCAGGTATCTATGGTGAGGTTGTCATACTGGATGACGGAGACGCCTGTGAGGTCCGAAGTGGCCTGGCGGATGATGGAAAGGCGTTTTTCCATGTCGAAAAAGCCCTTCTTGTCCTGGTTGATGCCTACTGCCACCACCACGCTGTCAAACATGGTGAGCGCTCTCCTGAGTATATTCAGATGCCCTGCGGTAAAAGGGTCGAAGGACCCCGGGAACAGTGCCGTGGATTTCATAACTGCCAGTTTATGGGTGTTTTGCCCTCGCGGACGAGGATGCTGTTTGTCATTGAAAAATGCTTGCAGCCGAAAAACGCCCCGCGCGCAAGAGGGGAGGGGTGGGCTGCCGTGAGCACTACGTGTTTGGAAGTGTCGATGAGCGAGGCTTTCTCACAGGCATATCGGCCCCAGAGGAGAAACACGACGCCGCGGCACCTTTCGGAAATGCAGCGGATGACGGCATCCGTGAATTCCTGCCAGCCAATCCTGCTGTGGGATGCTGCAAGGCCTGCCTGCACGGTGAGGACGCTGTTCAGAAGAAGCACCCCCTGGCGTGCCCAGGGCTCAAGGTTGGTGTCTCCGCTCATCCTTATGCCAAGGTCGTCCTCTATTTCCTTGAAGATGTTCTTCAGGGAAGGCGGCGCAGGCACCCCGTCAGGAACGGAAAAAGACAGGCCCATGGCCTGTCCCGGGCCGTGATAGGGGTCCTGCCCCAGAATCACAACCTTGACTTCACTCAGGGGAGTGAGCTCGAATGCACGGAAAATAAGGCGTCCGGGCGGGTATATTACCTTCCCGGCTGCCTTTTCCGAGTGGAGATACCGCGCCAACTGTGCGAAATAGGGTTTTTCAAATTCGCCCTGCAGCGCTTCTTTCCAGCTTTGTTCGATCTGTACTTCCATTTAGATTCTTCGCTATGCTCAGAATGACAGACTTACAGAACAAAGTTCAGTACGTCGTCTATTGTTTTAACATAGACAAAGATAAGACCTTTTACGTAAATTTCCTTGATATCTTCGACATCTTTTCGGTTTTCTTCCGAAATTACTATAGTCTGGACGCCTGCACGCTTGGCTGCGAGGATCTTTTCCTTGATGCCGCCAACGGGGAGCACACGGCCGCGGAGGGTCATTTCTCCGGTCATGGCGACGCCTTTCTTGGGCGCCTTTCCCTTCAGTGCCGACACCATCGACACAACCATCGTGATACCTGCCGACGGGCCGTCCTTGGGCACTGCGCCTTCCGGAACGTGCACGTGGATGTCCTTCTCCATGAACTGGTCGGTGGTCATTCCGGCCATCTCCGGATGCGCCTTGATATACTGCCAGCCTATCTGGGCGCTTTCCTTCATCACGTCTCCCAGGTTGCCCGTCATGGAAAGGGCGCCTTTGCCCTTTGCGACGGAGCTTTCCACGAAGAGGATCTCGCCGCCCATTTCCGTCCATGCGAGGCCGGTGACAACGCCCACACCTTCATTTCCTTCAATGTTGTCGTGGAAGGCGGTGGGCAGTCCAAGGTACTCCCTCAGGTGCTCCGGGCCGATGGTCCTGGGGAACTCCTCCCCAAGCGCCATCTTCCTTGCCGTCACGCGGGCAATCTTTGCGATCTGCTTTTCCAGTCCGCGCACGCCGGATTCATGGGTGTATTTGTCGATGATGCCCTCCAGAGCGGCGTCCGTGATGGTGAGCTCGTCCTCTCTGAGGCCGTGCTCCGTGAGCTGCTTGGGAAGCAGGTAGTTGTGCGCTATCTGGAGCTTCTCCTCTGCAAGGTATCCGGAAACGTTTATCATCTCCATCCTGTCCTTGAGGGCGCTCTGGATGGTTGAGGTGACGTTTGCGGTAGTTATGAACAGGACGTTTGAAAGGTCGTAGTCCACGTCCAGGTAGTTGTCATGGAAGGTGGAGTTCTGCTCCGGGTCCAGGGCCTCCAGGAGGGCGCTGGAAGGGTCGCCCTTGAAATCGGCACTGAGCTTGTCTACCTCGTCGAGGACTATGACGGGGTTGGAGGTGCCGGCACGCTGGATGCCGCTCAGGATTCGGCCGGGGAGTGCTCCCACGTAGGTTTTGCGGTGGCCGCGGATTTCGGCCTCGTCGTGCATGCCGCCAAGGGAAATGCGGATGTACTTGCGCCCGAGGGCACGTGCGATGCTCTTTCCAAGGGAGGTCTTGCCCACTCCGGGAGGGCCCCAGAGGCAGAGGATAGGCGAGCGCATGTTACCTTTTAATTTAAGGACGGCAAGATATTCGATTATCCTTTCCTTCACGTTCTCCAGGCCGAAGTGGTCTTCGTCCAGGACCTTCTGCGCGTTGGCGAGGTCCAGGTTGTCGTCGGACATTTCGCCCCAGGGGAGGTCCAGCATGAACTGGAGGTAGGTGAGCTGGATGCTGTAGTCCGGGGATGTGGGATTGAACTTCTCCAGGCGGTTCATCTCCTTGTCGAAGATGGCCCTCACTTCCTTGGACCATTTCTTCTCATCGGCCCGGCGGCGCATTTTCTCCATCTCCTCGCCTTCGTCCATGCCAAGCTCTTCCTGGATGGTGCGCAGCTGGTTGTTGAGGTAGTATTCCCTCTGCTGCTGGTCGATGTCGCTCTTGACCTTCTGGTTTATTTCCTGTTTGATCTGCAGGAGCTGGGTCTGGGTGTCCAGCACCTTGAGGAGGGCAAGGCCCCTTTCGTGGATGTCGGTCACCTGAAGCAGCGCGGACCTCTCCTGGAAGTTCTCCACCTCGATTGTGGTGGCGATGAAATTCACCAGGAAATGGAAATTGTCTATCGACTGGAGTGCGCCGATAGCCTCCTTGGGGGCGAAGGAGGAGGACTTCACGATTGCCGCCGCCTTTTCCTTCAGGCTTTCGCCCAGGACGCGGATTTCGGCCTCGTTCTGGGGATTTGTGTCGAGGGTCTCTTCCCTGTATATGACCTGTGCGCGGATGTAGGGCTCCGTGCTGACGATGGTGCTGCGCTCGATGAGCTTCATTCCCTGGAGGATGGCGGTCATCGAACCGTCGGGCATTTCCAGGGTCTTCATCACACGGCAGGCCGTGCCGAAGGGGCAGAGGTCGTCACCAGTGGGGTCTTCCACCGTGACGTCCAGCTGGGGAATGGCGCCGATCCAGCCGTCGCCGCTCTCTGCGTCATTGACAAGGGCGACTGATTTCTCCCTGCCGATTGTCACGGGGAAAATGGTTCCGGGGAAAATCACCGCATTCCTCAGGGCGAGAATGGGGAGAGTCTCCGGCAAGTCTTTGATATCCACCTTCATGGAAGGTGCTTCGCCCACAACGGGCATTATGTTTACTTCAACGCCTTGGGGGGTCATAAACTCACTGTATATATTTTTCATATCGGTTCAAGTTAGTCAGGGAGACTGCCAAATTGTCAGTTTCCGCTGTTTTTCATTCCGGCAACATATATTGTCAATCTCCGTGCCAAGGGCAAAAAATGCCCTCCGGTGGCAGTTTTTTGTGCTAACAATTTGAATTTTCAAAAATTATGTCTAATTTTGTGGTCGCTTTTCCCCGAGCAAACATTTTTAAATAGTTTATTATCATGACAAAGGCAGACATCGTAAACGAAATTGCAAAGACCACCGGTCTTGAGAAAGCACAAATCCTCTCCGTAGTGGAGGAGTTCACCACCGTAGTCAAGGGTTCCCTCATCGCCGGCGAACCTGTTTATCTCCGTGGATTTGGCAGTTTCATCATCAAGCACCGCGCACAGAAAGCGGCCCGCAACATCACCCGCAAAACTACTATGACCATCCCTGCACATGACATTCCGGCTTTCAAGCCTGCGAAGTCTTTCATGGAGGCAGTAAAGAAATAATTCAATAAATAATTAACAGCTATGCCTAGCGGTAAAAAGAGAAAAAGACATAAAATGGCTACGCACAAGCGTAAAAAACGCTTGCGCAAGAACCGCCACAAGAAGAAGTAAGTTCTTCTTTATGGGATAAAGGGCTTGCAGAAAGGTTGCAGGCCCTTTGTTTTGCAAAAACCAATTTCCAAAATGGAGTCTGAGAAACCGGACAAGGACCTTATCGTTGACGTAACGCCAAACGAGGTACATATCGCCCTGATGGAAAACCACAGGCTGATAGAGTACAACACTGAGTCCAGCACTGGGAACAAATTCACGGTAGGAGACGTTCACCTGGGAAGGGTGAAGAAGATACTCCCCAATCTCAATGCTGCCTTCGTGGACATCGGCGACAAGAAAGAAGCCTTCATCCACTATCTTGACCTGGGTCTCTACTTCCACGCTTTTGACCAGTTCGTCAGGGAATCGAACAAGAATACGCGTCTCAAGGACCTGTATTCGCGCATTCCACTGGGCAATGCCCTTCCCAAGGAAGGCCGCATAGAGGAATACCTCCGCCCCGGACAGATGATCATAGCGCAGATAGTGAAGGAGCCAATTTCCACCAAGGGATCACGACTTACTGCGGAAATTTCACTTGCAGGACGAAACATTGTTCTTCTCCCTTTTGCAGAGAAGGTCTCCATTTCACAGAAGATCGGCTCCAAGGAAGAGAAAAGAAGACTTGAGACACTTGTAAAGAGCATCCTTCCCAAGAATTACGGGGCTATAATCCGCACGGCGGCAGAAGGCAAGAACGCCGCGACGCTGGTGGGAGAGACAGAGGCCCTTATCAAAAAATGGGAGGACTCATGGAAGAAGATTGCGACAGACAAGACTGTCCAGCAGCTGTTCAGCGAATACAGCAAGACCACCACGGTCCTCAGGGACCTTCTGAACGATTCGTTCTCCAACATCTGGATCAACGACGAAAGGGTGGCCGATGAAGCGCGCAAGTACGTTTCACTGATTTCCCCCGAACAGGAAAAGATAGTCCATCTCTACGAAGGGAAGCAGCCCATCTATGACCATTTCGAGGTCACCCGTCAGATCAAGGGCTCCTTCGGAAAGGTGGTGCCGATGAGACAGGGCGCATACCTCGTAATCGAAACCACAGAAGCGCTGAACGTGATAGACGTCAACAGCGGCATTCGTACCAAGACCTCCGACCAGGAAGAGAATTCCTTCGAGGTGAACAAGATTGCCGCAGAAGAGATTGCACGTCAGCTCAGGCTCCGCGACATGGGAGGCATCGTGATAGTGGACTTCATAGACATGGAGTCGAACGATCACAAGAATGCACTCCACAAGTACATGCAGGAGCTCATGGAAAATGACAGGGCCAAGCACAACGTGCTTCCGCTGACGAAATTCGGTCTCATGCAGATCACCCGCCAGAGGATAAGGCCCGTAACGGAAATCAACACCATGGAGCAGTGCCCCGTGTGCCACGGCACCGGAAAGATCCACTCCTCCGTCGTGATTGACGAAGAAATAGAGCGCAAGATTGCATTCTATGTCATAGATAAAGGTGTCCGGTCCCTGATCCTCAGAACCAGCCCCATCCTGGGTGCGTATCTCAAGAGAGGATTTTTCAACTCCTTCCTCGCAAAATGGAAGAAGCGCTACAAGGTTAAACTGGAAATCGTCGAAGTGACTGACTTCACAGTCCTGCAAACTGAAATGCTGAATGAAAAAGGGGAGAAGCTCGATTGAGCCTCTCCTTTTTTTTAGGGGGTTCCACCCCCTCACACACCCCCGCCGCTACGGGCTAGAAGTCTTTGCCCGTATGACACCGTCCAGTTTGCAAAGACACGCCCTTCGCGGGGCGCCTGCAGGCGCCTGGATGTCAATTCATGATGGCTGGTTTGACATTTAGGGCCATTTTTGACGATCTGCACGTCATTGATGACGGCGAGGTTGTCATTTTTGGCCATTTTTGACGATCTGCACGTCATTAATGACGGCGGCGGCCACGTTTTTGGGTGTTTTTGTTACCATGCACGTCATTGATGACGGCGGCGGGCACGTTTTTGGCCATTTTTGTAACCTTACGTGTCGTTGCCTAACAAAATAGCAGTGCTTGGATATGGTTAAAGCACGCTTTGGGCCACAGGAGGCGGATAATGTGCTTTAGCGAGGATAAGGAGATATGGTTAAAGCACACTTTGGGGCGTGGAAGGGCGAAAACGTGCTTTAAGTGTGGTGTGGGTGGGTTGAGATGGTGGGGAGGTATGTTGTCACGCGGCGGGGGGATCACCTCTTGGATTTGAAGAAGTCGAGCATGAGTTGGGAGCATTCTTCCTGGAGGACGCCGCCGGAGGCGATGGTCTTGGGGTGGAGGAGGGAAGGGGAGAAGAGGGAGTAGCCGCGGCGTGGATCCGGTGCGCCGTAGACGATGCGGCTGATCTGGCTCCATGCAAGGGCACCGGCGCACATGGGGCAGGGCTCTACGGTGACGTACAGGGTACAGTCGGTGAGGTACTTGCCTCCCATGGCTTCTGTGGCCGCGGTGATGGCGAGCATCTCGGCATGGGCGGTGGTGTCGTGAAGGCGCTCGGTCATGTTGTGCCCGCGGCCGATGATACGTCCTTTCCAAACCACCACTGCGCCGATGGGAATTTCGCCGTCTGCAGCGGCTGCCTGCGCCTCTTTAAGCGCTTCCTTCATGTATTTCTGGTCGTCGTTGTTCTGCATGGTGATGCGAATATAATAAAAAAAGCCAATAGTATTTGCACTTACGCTATTTTGTACATATATTTGTGCAAAATATTGAATTATGCAGGTAACTACTATTTCTGCCTTCAGGGCCGGCATCAAGCAGTTTTATGACAACGTCCTCCTCACAGAGGAGCCCCTTATCATAACCAAAGGGGACAACGGCGCGGTTCTAATACCGCTTAAAGTGTATAATGCCATGCAGCGCCGCCTGGAGTTTCTGAACAACACCGGGGCGGTCAGGGATCTTACGGAGGCTATCAATCAGATGCGGGCCGGGCAGCTTATAGAGGTAACTGACATCGACGCCTTATGAAAGTGTATCTGAGCCCCAAGGCGCAGCTGCAGTACCAGGCGCTGAAGGGGAAAAATACCGGCTACGCGTCCCAGGTGAAGACAATTCTCCTGGATATCAAGGAACATCCGCTGGAAGGAATAGGTACGCCCCAGCTTGTAAACGAGTCGGTGCCGGACTTTTGGGAGCGCCGCTTCAACGGCAGCGGCATCATCATGTACCACTATGAGGATGAGGAAGACTATGTGGTTGTCCTGAGCATCGGCAATGAACTGTTGCCATCATATGAGGAATTGCCCTCGAAGATAAGAAAAGTCTCAGAGCGGGATTATGTGTCCATGCTCAAGCAAATGGAAGCCAACCGCGGCCACGCAGATGACCCTAAGGTGGGTATTTTCTGGTATAACCCTTCTTGGAATGAGCTGTTCGGCGTCGTCACTCATCCTGTTCGGGATTATACAAGAGCAAATGCTTCAGATGGCCGTATAACCTGTTCTGAACTCCATGAGGATGTGTGGCGCAAGGAGTTCAATAGGCAAAAATTTCACGGAGACGGCAGCGGCCCTTTTATCGGCCCTTATGAGAATAAACCAAGGGGGAGGGTTTTCTACAGCATGGATGAAGACAAGTTCATTGTGACGGTAGGCCACTGGCTGGAGGAATACCCTCAGGCAAAGCAGCTGATCATCGAAGAGTTTGACCTTCCCGCAGAAAAAACCGTTTTCCAGTATGCAATCCACTGGGACATCGGCCACTCCTGGCGCTGAGGCATCAAAGCTCGTCGTAAGCGCGGATGGCGTCTGAGAGGCGCTGCTCCACGTCCTGCAGCCGGTAGAGGCCGTCGGCATTGGCCTGGAGGCCGTTGAGCTTGATTTTCACGCCGCCGGGAGGATTGCTGTAGGTAAGGGTGCTTTCTGAACGAAGCTGTTCTGCCTTGGCATAGACCAGAAGGAGGTCTGCGTAGTTGTTGCCATCGGCCCCCTTGAAGCATTCGATGATGAGTTTTCCGCCGATGGGAGTGCGCTGCTCGATTGCCCCGGGAAGCTCCGGAATGCCGGCGTCAAGCGAAGCAAGCACGCTGCCGATGTTGGAGTCGTGGCCGCAGAGAAGGGTGAAAACGCGCTTGTCGTTCTGAAGCTCGTCAAGTATTACCTGAAGCAGCGGGTGGGCGACGTTAACGGCAACGGACGGGGCCGTGAAGAGGGCATCCCCGTACCACTCCTTTACGGATGCTATGGTTGTCCAGTCCTCAAAGCTCAGGTCCTTGCCGAAGGCGGCTTTTTTCAAGTCCGGCTCTTCGTAGTACTGAAGGCTAAGCGCATCGGACACGGTGCAGGCCATCTTGAGACCGCCGGTCATGAAAGGCTCAGCATTCAGGCTGAAGCCCACTTGAGATGGATACTGGCTGAAGGATGTGGTGTCCGGGTATGCGGGTGATCCGCTTATGTCGATGACCCTTTCAATCAGGGAGTAACCGTCGGCAATGCCTGCGTTCAGGTCTCCGAACATTTCCTGAATCTCATTCTGGGCCTTGGCGGTGAATGAGGAGGTTATTTTGGTAATCTGGGGGTTGAACACAGGGTCCATGGAGTCGTACTGGACGTTCATCTCAACCCTGGGGTTTTTGCCGGGGAGAAGGGCATCGGCAAATGTGCGTGCGGTGAGCTGGCAGCGCTGTTTGGCGTTGGCATAGAAACGGAAGCGGTAGTTGTCTTCCCCGTACTGTGAGAGCATGTCTTTCTTGGACAGCCATTCCCCAAAGAAGGTCCCCATCTTGTTTTCCAGGCGTTCTCCCTTTGCCGTAAGTGAACTGGGGGCGCCTTCCCAGGCGAACCACTGATAGGTGCTGTTAGTGAGTCGTGTCAGGACAGAATTCTTGCTCACAAGGGGGGAGCGGATGTTATGGCGGCTGAGCACTATCATCTGCTCAAGGGCGTAGTTTTCCTCAAAAGTATCGGTGCGGGAAATCCATTCCGTTTTCTCTTTGGGCTGCGGTTCTGCCTGATTGCCTTTCTGACAGGAGAAGGCCACGAGCATGCATGCCGTGGCCAGGACAAGGTAAGATGATCTTTTCATGGCGCGAAGATAGCGTTTTTTACGTAAAAATGCTATCTTCACAAGATGCAACGAACGAGGTTAACAATTGCTATTATGGCCGCAGGACATTGTATTGCTTCGTTTTTTTATGTATCTTCGCAATATGAAACGAATAGTACTCTTTGCAGCTGCGGTGCTGCTGTCGTCTGCGCTTTTTGCACAGGGTAAATCTTATGTCTACACGGAAGCCTCCAGTCTTACTCTTGGAGGTAAACTCTTCACTGATATTCCCAATCCTTATCACAGGGTGGATACCGTGAAGTTCAAGGGCTTCACCAAAGGAGAGAACCTGCAGGTGAGGGAGTCGTCGGGCATTTACTGCCTTTTCAAGACAAACTCCAAGAGCATCAAGGTCAAGACCGTTTACGGTACGCCCACGTTCCCCAACAGTACCATGGGCATAGCCGCAAGGGGATATGACCTATACATCAAAGAGGGTAAAGTATGGCTCTGGGCAGGCCAGGGAGTGCCTAAACAGACAGACGGCGAGGTAAGCTGCAACATTGTTGTCAACATGGACGGCAGCATGCACGAGTGCCTTCTGTACCTTCCGCTGTTCAGCGAGGTGAATTCGGTTAAGGTAGGCGTTGAGGAAGGCTCCACGCTTGAGCCCATCGATAATCCTTTCCGTCACAGAGTCGCGATCTTCGGCTCCTCATTCACCCACGGCGCCAGCTGCTCGCGTTCGGGAATGACTTATCCCGCACAGTTTACCAGAAAGACCGGAATCCAGCTCCTTAGCCTTGGCTGCAGCGGCAACTGCAAACTGCAGACCTACTTCTGCGACGTCCTGTGCAATGCAGAGGATATCGACGCCTTTGTCTTCGATGCCTTCTCCAATCCTCTCGCCCCCATGATTGAGGAGCGCCTGTTCCCGTTCATCGAGAGACTCCAGGCTGCCCAGCCCGGGAAACCCCTCATCTTCCAGCAGACCATAAGGCGCGAAAGCCGCAACTTCAACACCGATACAGAGGCCAAGGAGGCCGCCAAGCAGGCCATGGCCGACAGCCTCATGAAAATAGCCTGCAAGAAGTACAAGGACGTGTATTTCATCAAGACAAACGCTACTGGCCCCACAAACGAGGCAACCGTGGACGGCACCCATCCCGACGATTACGGCTACACCCTATGGGAGAAGTCAATTGAAAAGAAACTCAAACGCATCCTTGCCAAATACGGAATCCGATAATTTTTCTTATCTTTGTACTGGCATAAGGGCAGGGACATGAAAATTACAAAGGCAGAATTCAAAGGTAGCAGTACCAGGGTGGGGCAGAGGCCCCAGCCCAGGCTTCCGGAATTCGCCTTCATCGGCAGGTCCAATGTAGGGAAGTCTTCCCTCATTAACATGCTCACCGCCAACTCCAAGCTTGCAAAGACATCCCAGACTCCGGGAAAAACTCAGCTTGTGAACCACTTCCTCATCAATGACAAGTGGTACCTGGTGGATCTTCCCGGCTACGGCTACGCCCGCCTTCCGGACAAGGACCGCGCCCGTCTCCGTCACATAATCTGGGACTATATAAACAACTCTCCGGAAATGGTCATGCTCTTTGTCCTCATGGACTCCCGCCATGACCTCCAGGAGGTAGACCGCCGTTTCATCGCCGAACTGGGAGAAAAAGGCATACCCTTCGGCATCATTTTCACCAAGGCAGACAAACAAGGGCCCGATGTCCTTAATGCCCAAATCCTGAAGAACAAGGGACTTCTCCTTCAGGAATGGGAAAGCCTGCCGCCCGTTTTTGTATCATCCTCCGTTTCCGGAGAAGGTAAAACTGAAATACTTAATTACATCGGCCAAATTCTTCAAAACCTATGATTAATGATGTACATGAGCACCGTCTGGCGCTGTTTACCTGTGATGCAAGCCGCTACTTTGCGGAAAAGGTAGTTGATGCTATGAACCGCATGAGGGAACCGGGTTTTCCTGAGATTACCCTGGGCCCCCTTGAGGTCACTCATTTCTCTGATGGCGAGTTCCAGCCGTCTTTCTCGGAAAGCGTCCGTGGTGCCACCTGCTTCATTATTCAGAGTACCTTCCCTTCGTCGGATAACCTCATGGAGCTTCTCCTGTCGATTGATGCCGCAAAGAGGGCATCGTCAGACAAGGTGATTGCCGTCATCCCTTATTATGGCTGGGCAAGGCAGGACCGCAAGGACAAGCCGCGCGTTTCCATCGGCGCAAAGCTGGTTGCAAACATGCTGAAGGTGGCCGGAACCGACGGCCTCATGACCTGCGACCTCCACGCAGACCAGATCCAGGGCTTCTTCGACTTCCCCGTGAATCATCTGTATGCCAGCTATGACTTCCTCACCATCCTGAAGAAGCTGCAGCGGCAGTTCAAGGATACGCTCACCCTTGCAGCCCCCGACATGGGCGGCGCAAAGCGCGTCCACGCATACGCCAAGTACCTCCATACTCCGGTGGTTATCTGCCACAAGACCCGTGCAAAGGCAAACGTGGTGGAAAAGATAGTCCCTATCGGAGAGGTCGAAGGCCGTGACATAGTCATCCTTGACGATATCATCGACACCGCCGGCACCCTTACCGAGGCCGCCAACGAGCTCATGAAGCGCGGTGCCAACAGCGTACGCGCCTTCGCAACGCATCCCGTCCTCTCCGGCCCTGCTTATGAGAGGATCGACTCATCTGCCCTCACGGAAGTTTATGTGACCGATACTATCCCGCTGGATCCCGCAAAGAAGGACCTCCAGGGCAAGATCAGGGTTGTTTCCCTTGCCGAAACATTCGCCCGCATGATCCTCCGTGTGTATAACTATCAGCCCATCTCATCCGAATTCCCCCTGTAGAGATGAAGACACTTCTTGCCGCAATAATCTTCGTGGGAGCAGCCGTGCTGCTCCTTGGAGTGAATATCTTCTTTTTCCACCGTCCATTCCCGAACGGCGAGATATCCACCAACCCGGAGATGCGCAAGCGTGGCATAAAGTGTGCAAAACAGGAGGAGATGGAGATGCTCTCGAAGCAGAAAAAAGCATGCTCCGGGAATTATTCGGATGCCTGTTCCTCCTGCGCGCTCTACAATAAGGAATGAAGAAAAAAGTATCTTTCATAGTAAACCCCATTTCTGGGGATAAAGACAAGTCCAAGGTGCTTTCTGCAATAGGAAGGCACCTTGACACGGACTTATATAATGCCGAAGTCCTCATGACCGAGGAAGGCGGCCATGCAGAGCGCCTGGCCCGCCAAAGCACTGCCGACATAGTGGTTGCCGTGGGCGGCGACGGTACCGTGAACGAGGTGGCCCGCGGTCTTATCGGCACGGACAAGGTGATGGGAATCATACCCTGCGGCAGCGGGGACGGCCTTGCGCTGCATCTCGGTCTGAGCCGGGATATTGCATCGGCAGTGAAAGTCATCAATAAAGGGGCGGTGGCAAAGATAGACGTTGCGCAGATAAACGGCAGGTATTTCCTCTGTACGGCGGGCTTCGGCCTGGACGCGAAGGTGAGCCAGGATTTTGCCAAGTCTTCCCGCCGCGGCCTTGCACGCTATATCCACTATGCCTGGAACGAGTGGAAGAACAATCCGGTGGAGCATTTCACCGTTACCGCCGGGGGCGAAACCTGGAGCGGCGATGCCATTTTTGTGACGGTGGCAAATGCCAACCAGTGGGGCAACCAGGCCAGGATTGCGCCCATGGCTTCCCTAACGGACGGCATGCTGGACGTTGTGGTGGTGAGGCCTTTCAGGACCATAGTGATACCTTCGCTTGTGCGGAGGCTCATGACCGGATATGCCCATACGAGCTCGTACGTGCTCAATTTCCGAGGTCCCAGCATTCATATATCAAGGCAAAAGCCGGGGGCCGTCCACTTTGACGGAGACCCTTCCGAAGGCGGCACGGAATTCGACCTGTCCGTTATCCCTCAGGCGCTTAACGTGCTTGTTCCAAGTTCTATGATAAAGAAGATATGAAAAAGTTCTGGAGCATACTCTGGCGGGTGCTGGTGACCGTCCTCCTTGTGGCGGCCATGGTATTTACGGCAACGGCCGTGAGCCCCATTTACAATTTCGAGGCCCCTAAGCCTTTTGAAGGTGCCGATATATTCAACCCCTACAGCCAGCTGGATAAATCCATCGGCTGGAAGCGCTCCCTTTTCCACTGTCATTCCAAAGTGAAAGGCCCGCTGAACGAGTGCAAGTTCACGGCCGGGGAAACGCTTGAGGTTCTTCAGAAACTGGGCTACGACGTGGTGACCTTCTCCAACCATAACGAGATAACGCCCCATCCTACGGATTCCACCCTGCAGGTGAACGTGTACGAGCACGGCTACAGCCCTTTCAAGTTCCACAAGCTTGTCTTCGGCAGCAGCAAGGTGAAGCATTTCGACCCGCTTCTCCCGCTCCTGGCATCCCAGAAGCAGTTTGAACTGGACTATCTGGGAGACGGCTCCGATTTCATTCAGATGAACCATCCTTACCGTACCGTGGGTACTTCCAGGGATCACATGGAAAAGCTCACCGGATATGAGATTATGGAGCTGGACACCCATATCAGCACGCAAAACGAGTACTGGGACTGGGCTCTGAGTGCGGGCCATTACAGCTTCGGCCTTGCCAATGACGACCTTCACTATCCCGACTGGACCGCCGCCGTGGGCATCCGCTGCAATTTCCTCAACACGCCTTCCGGCAGGTACGAGGACCTGAAGAAAACCCTCATGGGCGGCTGCTACTACGCGATGCGCGTCCCGGACTACGGCAAAGGGGACTGGGCTGTCAAGTATGAGAAAAACAGGCACTTGCCGTATATAGAGGACATCGGCCTGGACGGCAGCACCATCTACATCGCCCTTTCGCAGAAGGCCGACAGCATCCGCGTCAACGGTCAGGACCATGCCGTCCTTGCGCTGTATGAAGATACCGCCGCCGCGGAGTATACCATGAAGGCCGATGACCGCTTCGCCCGCCTCACCGCTTTCTTCCCCGGCGGGGAAGTTATTTATACAAACCCGTTTGCAAGGTATGACGCATCGGTGTCAAGCACTCCGCTCAGGGTATCTGACCATCCGGTGAACATCCTCCTTACGGTGTTTTACAACCTTGCGGTCCTTGCATTGTTTGCGGGGCTCGTTTATCTGCTCTTTGCTTTATGGAAAAGAAAGTAAGACTCTGGCTGTACTGCCTCGTCCTGAGTATATTTACGGTGGCGGCATTTCACCTGCCGTTTTTCTCTCATGCGGTGAAGTATGTAAACCCCGGTTTCAACGGGGTCATGCTCATTGTGAGCGCCGCCCTCATTCTTCTCATCCTTGACTTCTTCCTGTACTACGTCCTTGTATTCCTGGGGCGTTTCGTGGGGAAGTGCATCGTGGCGTTTACGCTTTTCGGAGATGCCGTGATGCTGTATTTCGTCAACGATTACCAGGTGCTGGTGACAGACGAGATGATGGGAAACGTAATCAATACGCAGTATTCAGAGGCCTCCGGCTTCTTCTCGCTGGCGTTTGTGCTCTATATCATCGGCCTGTGTGTGCTGCCGTGCATCTATGTGTTTGGAAGAAAGGTCGATTACGGCAGCTGGAAGGGCTTCCTGGGCGGCTGCGGAATCGCCGTTGCAGCGCTTGCGGCGGTCATTTTCGGCAATATGAAGAACTGGCCTTGGATAGACCGCAATTCCACCGAACTGGGCAGCCTTCTAATGCCCTGGTCCTACACGGTGAACACCTTCCGCTACCTGGACGCCAAGCACAAGGCCGAAAGGAGTGAAATCCTCCTTCCGGACCCTACATCGGTGAGCGGCAGCAAGGACGTCTGCGTGCTTTTCATCGGCGAATCCGTCCGAAGGGACCACTTCTCCCTTTACGGCTACCCCCGTGAGACCAATCCCTACACTTCGAAGGACGGGGTGAAGGCCTATGTGGCGGAATCATCGGCCACTTATACATCGGCAGGGGTGAAGGCGATCCTGGAGTACCGGCCCTCGCGCGAACTCAACGAAATCCTTCCCAACTACCTCCAGCGCATGGGGGCCGATGTCTCCTGGCGCACCAGCAACTGGGGAGAACCGCCAGTCCATACGCCCAAGTATTACAAGATCGGCGACCTCAAAAAGCGTTTCCCCGATGCCGATGACCATTACGACGGCATCCTCCTGGAAGGCCTCCGTGAAGATATCGAATCCAGTACTGCCGACAAGGTCTTCATCGTAATCCACGCCTACACCAACCACGGCCCGGCGTACAATACGAATTATCCGCCCCAGTTCGAGGTGTTCACCCCCGTGTGCAATACCGTGGAGATGGCGAAGACCTCGCAGGAGGAACTCTTCAATGCCTATGACAACAGCGTCGTGTATACGGATTATCTGATTCACAGCGTGATAGAGGTCCTGCGCTCCGTTCCTTCCCGCAGGAGCTGCATGCTGTTTGTCTCCGACCATGGCGAATCCCTTGGCGAAAACAACCTGTACATGCATGGAGTGCCGTTTTCGATGGCTCCGCGCGAGCAGATAGAGATACCTTTCGTGGTATGGACCTCGGATTCCTCGCTGGTGTACAAGGACCTTGATCTCGTGGGCCAGCACAGTGTTTATCACACTGTTTTGGATTTCTTTGGGGTGGAAAGTCCCATTTTTGACGAAAACTTGACTATCTTTGCAAAAAATTAGATTCTTATGGCTTTAGTGGCAATAGTCGGGAGACCGAATGTAGGAAAGTCAACCCTTTTCAACCGCCTGGTGGGAATGCGTCAGGCTATCGTGGATGAGACAGCGGGCGTAACCCGCGACAGGCATTACGGCAAGTGCGAATGGAACGGCCGCGAATTCTCCGTAGTGGATACGGGCGGCTACACCTCCAATTCCGATGACGTCTTCGAGGACGCCATCCGCCGTCAGGTAGTCATCGCCATCGATGAGGCCGATGTGGTCCTCTTCATGTGCGAAGCCGCCACCGGCATCACCGATTATGATGCAGAAATTGCCGATCTCCTCCGCCGCAGCACCAAGCCCGTGGTCCTCTGCGTGAACAAGGTCGATTCCGGCGAGAAGATGTACGACGTCTTCGATTTCTACGCCCTTGGCCTTGGTGAGATCTGGTCCATATCGGCAGCGAACGGCTCCGGCACCGGAGATCTTCTGGACCGCATTCTGGAGGTCCTCCCGGAGGATTCCGCCGCCGATGACGACCACGCAGACCTTCCCCATATCGCCATTGTGGGCCGCCCCAACGTGGGCAAGTCGTCCCTTACCAATGCGCTGCTTGGAGAGGAGAGGAACATCGTCACGCCGGTTGCAGGCACTACCCGCGACTCCATCTCTACCTACTATAACAAGTTCGGCCACGAGTTCATGCTGGTGGACACCGCCGGCATGCGAAAGCGCGGCAAGGTTACGGAAGACCTGGAGTTCTACTCCGTTCTCCGCGCCATGAGGACCATCGAACACTCAGATGTCTGTATCCTCATGATAGACGCCACCCTTGGCATGGAAGCCCAGGACATGAACATATTCAACATCATCCAGAAGAACCGCAAGGGCTGCGTGATTGTCGTGAACAAGTGGGACCTCTTTGAAAAGGACGTGAACACCATGCGGGACTATACCGAGTCGCTCAAGGCACGCCTCGCCCCGTTCAACGACATTCCCATAGTGTTCACTTCGGTACTGGAGAAGCAGAGGATACTGGATGTCCTTGATGCCGCCGCCCGCGTTGCCGCCAACATGGCCCGCCGCATCTCCACATCTCAGCTCAACGACGCCATGCTTCCGGAGATCGAAAACTACCCGCCGCCAGCATGGAAGGGTAAGTACATCAAGATCAAGTACGTAACCCAGCTTCCCACCCGCACTCCGCAGTTCGCCTTCTTCTGCAACCTGCCCCAGTGGGTCAAGGATCCCTACAAGCGCTTCCTCGAGAACAAACTCCGCCAGCACTTCGACTTCGAAGGCTGCCCCATCCAAATATATACCCGCTCAAAGTGAGCGGGTATTATTTTGGTGCCGGCCGCAGGCGCCTTGAATGTATCAAGAGAAGTCAGAAGGTCTTGAGGAGATCCTCAGGGGTGTCGTAGAATTCTATGAGGTCGCGGTCTGCGGGGGTGAGCATATGCTCTGAGACGTAGTGGTCAAGGAGGGCCTTGAAGGGTTCGTAGAAGCCGCCTGTATTCAGGACGATGATGCGGCCGCCGTACTGCTTGAGCTTTCGAAGTACGTGGGTCTCAATGAGCTCGTCAAGGGTGCCGATGCCGCCCGGGAGGGCGATGACGGCAACTGTGTCACGGCGCATTTCCTCCTTTCTTTCGGACATAGTCTTGGTCCAGACCACTTCTGACAGGCCGTCATAGACGAAGGTGAGCATGAACTCCGGCAGAACGCCCTTGTGGTAGCCTCCGGCAGCCTTTGCGGCGTCAGATACGGTGCCCATGGTGCCGCGGTAGGAGCCGCCGGACACTATGCCATAACCCTTGCGGCAGAGGCCGCCTACTACTTCACGGGCGGCAGCTGTATAATCGGGATTAATGTTTTCGCTGGAGGAACAGAATACTGCTATCTTTTTCATGGCGTTAATCGAGCATGAGACCGTGGCGTACGTTTGCGGCCACCTCGCCGCCGCGCAGGTATTCTACTATGGCGAGGGCGAAGTCCACGGCGCAGCCGGCACCGCGGCCGGTGATAATGCGGCCGTCCACCACGGCCTTTTCGGGAGTATACACTGCTCCTTTGGCAATCATGGCTCCTTCGAAACCGTCGAAGCAGGTGAATTTCACGCCTTTGACATCGTCAAGCTGAGAGAGCACCAGGCCCGGAGCAGCACAGATTGCCGCCACGGTGCCGCCGGCTTCGTAATGTTCGCGCATGAGGAGCATGAGGTCTGCGTCCGAGGCGAGATTCTTCGAGCCCGGCATGCCGCCCGGGAAAATCATGACATCCTCGCGGGTGGTCCCGCTTTCTTCGAATTCGAAGTCATGGCGGTTCGAGTCGACTCCGACGGAAAGGCCATGGGAACTCTCTACCATGTACTCGTCGGTGATCGATACCAGGTTCACGTCTATTCCACCGCGGATGAGAACGTCACGGGTTGAAAGAGCCTCCATGTCCTCAAAACCGGAAGCCAAAAAGATTGTTACTCCTTTCATATGCTGTAGATTTTCCCAAATTTAACTATTTTTGTGGAAAAATGGAATGACATATGGAAAAGTTCGATGCAAAAAAGACTGCCGCAGCTGCGGTGAAATGGATACAGGACTGGTTCGAAGAGAACGGCAAAGGCTGTAATGCCGTTATCGGCATATCCGGGGGAAAGGACAGCAGCGTGGTGGCCGGCCTGTGCGTCAAGGCACTAGGAAAGGACAGGGTAATAGGCGTAACCATGCCCAACGGCATCCAGCCCGACATTGAGGACAGCATCAAGCTTATCAATCATCTTGGAATAAAGAGGTACGACATCAATATCGGCACAACTTTCAATGCCCTGATGGAAGAGGTTGAGGCAAAGCTGGGACACGCCGCAAGCGACCAGACCCGCATCAACATGGCACCCCGCATAAGGATGACTGCACTCTATGCTGTCTCTCAGTCCAACAATGGCCGCGTTGCCAACACCTGCAACCTTTCAGAGGACTGGGTTGGCTACAGCACCCGCTACGGAGACGCCGCCGGTGACTTTTCACCTCTTGGCGGTCTTACCGTCGCAGAGGTGATTGCAGTCGGAAAGGAAATCGGCCTGCCTGTAGACCTTGTGGAAAAAACGCCCTCTGACGGCCTCTGCGGCAAGACGGACGAAGACAACCTTGGCTTCACCTATGCCGTTCTGGACCGATACATCCGCACAGGAATCTGCGAAGACCCTGCCACCAAGGCCCTCATCGACCGCAAGCATGAGCTGAACCTCTTCAAGCTCAAGCCTATTCCGCATTTCGAGCCTTAGGCTCCAATTCTTTGATACATTCAAACCACCGTTTTTGTGCACAGAAGGCCGAAAACGGTGGTTTGGCATAGTTTAAACAGGGGCAAACCACCAAAAACGCTGCTCCAGAGCAAAAAGTGGTGGTGTGAGTGTATCACGAATAGTTTATCGGATAACGATGCGCTCGATACGGCGCGGGACGGAGGCCAGGATTTCGTAGGGGATTGTGCCAAGGATATCGGCAAGTTCCGTGACCTGGGGGTCTTCTCCGAAGATGGTTACGGTGTCTCCGACCTGTGCGGGGATGCCGGTGACGTCGAGCATGCACATGTCCATGCAGATGTTGCCGATGGTGGGAGCTCTGTGGCCGTTGACGCTGAAGGAGGCGGCTCCGCGGCCAAGGTGACGGTCGATGCCATCGGCATAACCTACGGGGATGGTGGCGATGACGGTGCCTTCGCCGGCGTGGCCCCATCGACCATAGCCAACAGTGTCTCCGGGCTGCAGGTGCTTGATTTGCAGAATTTTGCACTTGAGGGAGGCTACCGGTGCAAGGCGTCGGCCGGGTATTGCGCTCACGCCATATATGCCGATTCCCAGGCGCACCATGTCAAACTGGTACTGCGGGAATCTCTCTATGCCGGCGGAGTTCAGGATGTGGCGCATGGGCATGTAGCCGATGGCATCGGCAACCTGTGCGGTGAGTTTCTGGAAGAGTTCAATCTGGGAGAGGGTGAAGGTGTCCTGCTCTGGATCCTCCGCTACGCAAAGGTGGGAGAACATGGACTTCACGCGCACCTCGGGGGTGGCTTTCAGATAATCCGTAAGCTCCTTGATCTCGGACTGTACGAAGCCCAGCCTATGCATGCCCGTATCCAGCTTGATGTGAACCGGATAGTCTTTGAGGCCACGTTCCTTCAGGATGCCCACAAGTATTTTCAAGGATTCCAGGTTGGGAATGCTCGGCTCCATGCGGGTGTCGATTATCTCGTTGTAGAAATCCGTACCCGCGGTGAGTACGATTATAGGCAGCGAAATACCGTTTTTCCTTAGTTCAAGGCCTTCTATGGGGTATGCGACGGCGAGGTAATCGGCCCCGGCGCGCTGCATCATGGCGGCGAATTCCACCGCACCGTGACCGTATGCGTTGGCCTTGACCAGGACAAGAAGTTTGGTCTTTGGCTCCAGAAGGGAGCGAAAATATCTGTAATTCTCGGTGCAGCCTTTCAGCGAAAGCTCCAGCCTTGAAAAATCATCTGTGCCGATGTGCATATACCTGATAAATCATGCAAAAATACGAAATAAAATTGTATTTTTGCAGAAAAGGAGAAGATTATGTCAAGCTCTGCCATTTGGATAATAATGATTGCGGTCATGGTTCTGAGCATGATTGTTCAGAACATGCTGCAGTCAAGGTTCAAGAAATATTCGGAAGTGCCTCTCGGCATAACCGGCGCAGAGGTCGCATCCCGCATGCTTGCCGCACACGGCATACGTGACGTGCAGATAGTTTCCATCCCGGGAAAGCTCACGGACCACTACGACCCCACCACCAAGACGGTGAATCTTTCGGAGGATGTGTACTTCGGACGCTCGGTGTCTGCCGCCGCCGTGGCTGCGCATGAATGCGGCCACGTTGTGCAGCACGCCACCAGATACCCGTCCCTGCAGATGCGTTCGGCCCTGGTTCCCGTGGTATCGTTCTCCAATAGCATAGTGTCCTGGGTGCTTCTTGCCGGTGTCATTTTCATCAAGTCTTTCCCGTCCCTGCTGTGGATAGGCATTGGCCTGTTTGCAATGACAACCCTTTTCAGCTTCATCACGCTGCCGGTGGAAATCAATGCCAGCTCCAGAGCCGTCAAGTGGCTTGAAACTTCAGGCATAGTCACTTACGAGACAAAGCCCATGGCCGTAGACGCCCTCAAGTGGGCGGCATACACGTACGTAATCGCCGCTATCGGCTCCCTGGCCACCCTCCTCTACTACATTTCCATGGCCCAGCGCAGGAACTGATTTGCCGGCGCTTGGATACATTCAAACCACCGTTTTCGGCCTCGGGTGACCAAAAACGGTGGTTTGCCATAGTTTAAACCCTGCCAAACCACCAAAAACGCCATTACAGGGCCTAAAGTGGTGGTTTGAATGTATCCAAATCCTTGACAGAAGAAAAACGGCAGTTGCTTTTGTGAAGAAACTTGAGTACATTTGTAGAGTTATGGAAATGGAGGAATCATATCTGGAACTGAGCACTTTGCTCGCCGCCGTCAAGGAGGCTGTGGCGGAGTCTTTTCCTCTGCCGGTGTGGGTTAAGGCGGAAATCAGTTCCTGGAGTCCAAGGGCCAACGGGCACTGCTATCTTACCCTCAGCGAGTCCCGCGGCGGCAAGCTCATTGCCGAATCCCGCGCAATGATATGGAGCTGGAAGTATCTTACTCTCAAACGCGCTTTCGAAAGGGAGACCGGGCAGCAGCTGCAGGCCGGAATCACGGTCCTGGTGCAGGTCAGGGTGAATTACAGCGAACTCTACGGTGTCAGCCTTTACATAGAGAACATAGATCCCGCCTTTACGGTGGGGGAGAAGGCGCTTGAGAAAAAGCGCATAATAGAGCGCCTTCAGAAAGACGGCTACATGGACATGCAGAAGGAGCTTGCCCTCCCGCGCATACCGTACCGTCTGGCTGTCATCACGTCCAAAACCGCCGCAGGCTACCAGGACTTTCGCAATCACTTGACAGGGAATCCGGAAGGCTACGTCTTTGATCTCAGGCTGTTTGAAGCGTCCATGCAGGGTGCCGATGCCCCCAAGTCAATAAGCAGGGCCATTGCAGAAGCCGCAAAGGAAGGAGCGGACGCCATCCTCATCCTCCGCGGAGGCGGCAGCGAGACGGACCTCTCCTGCTTTGACGACGAAGGCCTTGCCATAGCCATAGCAGAGTGCGAGGTCCCGGTGGTGACCGCCATCGGCCATGACAAGGATGTCCACATTGCCGACATGGTAGCCTCTCAGTCAGTGAAGACCCCAACCGCCCTTGCCGATCTTTTCCTCGACATCTACCGGGATGAAGACGCCCTCATCGAGGCGCTCCAGGGGCGCATTTCGAATGCCGCCGCGCGGAAGATATCTGCCCTGGAACTTGCCCTGAAGGGGCTGGACGCCAAGGTTCAGAGGTCTGTCAGTACCCGCCTGTCGGACATGCTCCGCCGGGCAGAGACGGCCGCCTCCAGGGTGGGCCTTGCCGTGACAAGGCGCATCGGCGCGGTGGAAGCGGCTCTTCAGCGTGCTGCTGGCCGCGTGTCCAGGGGGCTTCTGAGAAAGTACTCGGATACCGCAAAACTCTCCGAGGCTGCCCTCCACAGAATCAGGTTTGCGGCGGCCTCAAGGTACTCGCTTGCCGTGTCGGACCTCGCCCTGAGGGAAGCCCGCATAACGGCAACGGACCCCCGCAACATCCTATCCCTTGGATATGTACTTGTAACCGGCAAGGACAACAAGGTTCTGAAGACCGTAAACCGCGTGGCGAAGGGAGACCGCATCGGCGTCCGCTTCTCTGACGGCTCCCTCACTGCCAAGGTTGACGAAGTTTATACGGAAAAAGTTGACATACAAAAAGTTAATATAGCATGAGCGACAAATTCGATTACGCAAAAGCCATAGCGGAACTTGAAGAGATTGCCGCAAAGGTTGAGAATCCGGAAACCAAGCTGGATGACATTGACGCCCTTGTTGGGCGCAGCAAGGAACTGCTCAAACAGTGCCGCGATTATCTTCGCAGCGTAAAGGAAAAAATAGACTCTCTGGACAAGGAATAGCATGAAACAGATTTACGAAATCGACCCCTGGCTGGAACCGTTCAAGGATGCAATCAAGGCAAGGCACGAACGTATCGCCTCCATGAAAAAGCACATCGCCGGGGACGGCCTTCTCAAGGATGCCGTGAACAATCATCTTTTCTATGGTCTCCACCGCAAGAATGACGGCTCGTGGGTGTTCCGTGAATGGGCCCCGAACGCCTCAAAGATTTATCTCATCGGCGATTTCAACAATTGGAAACGCACCGATGCCTATGCCCTGAAGCCCACCGGAAAGGGCAACTGGGAGATAGAACTGCCGGAGCTTTTCCTCCGCCACGGAGAGCTCTACAAGCTCTTTATCGAGTGGCCCGGCGGCGGGGGAGAGCGCATCCCTTCATACGCCACCCGCGTTGTCCAGGACCCTGTGACCAAGGTGTTTGCAGCTCAGGTATGGGCCCCGGAAAAGCCCTATCAGTGGAAGCATCAGCATGCCGGGAAGCGCCCCCATCCCATGATCTACGAGTGCCACATTGGCATGGCATCGGAAAAGGAGAAGGTTGGCACCTTCGAGGAGTTCCGCAAGGATGTCCTGCCGCGCGTGAAGGCCCTTGGCTATGACACGCTCCAGATAATGGCTCTACAGGAGCATCCGTACTATGGCTCCTTCGGTTATCAGGTGTCCAATTTCTATGCACTGAGCTCCCGTTTCGGCACTCCCGAGGAGTTCAAGGCCCTGGTCGATGACGCCCACGGAAAGGGCATCGCCGTGGTCATGGACATCGTTCACAGCCACAGCGTAAGCAACACTGCTGAAGGCCTTTCAGAATTTGACGGCACAGACCACACATACTTCTACAGCGGCCCTCAGGGCCAGCATCCCGCATGGGGTTCCCGCTGCTTCGACTACGGCAAGGACGAGACCAAGTACTTCCTCCTCTCCAACGTAAAGTACTGGATGGAAGAGTATCACATAGACGGCTTCCGCTTCGACGGCGTCACATCCATGCTCTACTGGGATCACGGCCTGGGCAAGGACTTCGGCAATTACGCCCTCTATTTTGACCAGGGGGTCGATGAAAATGCCGTCACATACCTCTCCCTTGCCACAATGCTGGTCAAGGAAATGAATCCCAACGGGCTTACTATTGCAGAGGATGTATCGGCAATGGCGGGCCTCGCAGCACCTTTCGAGGCAGGTGGCGTGGGCTTTGACTTCCGCATGTCCATGGGCGTTGCAGACCACTGGATCAAGTGGATAAAGGAAAAGAGCGACGAGCAGTGGTCCATGGGCGAAATCTGGTGGGAACTCACCAGCAAGCGCGCCGAAGAGAAGACCATCTCCTATGCCGAATGCCACGACCAGGCCCTCGTTGGCGACAAGACCATCATCTTCCGCCTCATGGACAAGGAGATGTATTTCTCGATGAACAAGGCCTCACAGAACGACCTGGTTGACAGGGGAATAGCCCTTCACAAGATGATACGCCTCGTAACCGCCGCAACCGCAGGGGACGGCTACCTTAACTTCATGGGCAACGAGTTCGGCCATCCCGAATGGATAGACTTCCCCCGCGAAGGGAACGGCTGGTCCTACAAATATGCCCGCCGCCAGTGGTCCCTTGCCGACAACGGCCTCCTCCGCTACGGCCCCCTCCGCGATTTCGACGCCGCCATGGTCCACCTCGTGCGCGAGGAGAACCTCCTTTCCGAGAAGCCTCAGATCCTGGTTGCCGATGAGGAGAAGAAAGTATTGATTTTCCGAAGGAAAAGCTGTATCTTTGCGCTGAATTTCTCCCCCGCCGGTTCGTATGCCGATTATGGCTTCAGCGCCCCCGAAGGAGATTGGGTGAATGTTCTCGACAGCGACCAGGAAGCCTTCAACGGCTATTCGAGGCTGGAAAAGGGAGAACATCACATTGCCGTGCCCGGAAAGAATCCAAACGGTCCTCAGGAGTATGACCATACCCTGTACCTGTATCTTCCCGCCCGTACGGCCCAGGTATTGAAGAAAGTTTAAACATGTCCATATGGCTTTTTTGAAATTCAACAAGTCTGAACTGGTCAACCTCTCCTATTCGCTCAAAAGGGAGATAATCCTTGCGAACAAGACCGGAGCCTACAGCAACACGTCCATCGTGACCTGCAACACAAGGCGCTACCACGGTCTCCTCGCAGTTCCGGTTGACGCATTCGGAGGTTTCCGCTATCTCCTGCTCAGTTCCCTGGACGAAAGCCTTACCCTGAGGGGCAAACGCTTTAACCTCGGCATCCACTGCTACGGAGATATCTACGAACCGCGCGGTCACAAGTACATCGTCGACTTCGATGCAGACCCCGTACCCTCCGTAACCTACAAAATCGGCGAAATAGTGTTCCGCAAGACTATCGTCCTGTCGCCGGACACCAACCAGGTGATGCTCCGCTACGAACTCGTAGAGGCCCCTGCAAAGGTGATCCTGGAACTCAAGCCTTTCCTGGCTTTCCGCCGCGTACACGACCTCACACACGAAAACTCCGAAGCCCGCACTGCATTTGATCCGATTGCAAACGGTGCGGCTTTCCGCATGTATGAGGGCTTCCCCGACCTGAACCTCCAGCTTTCCTCAAGCGCCAGCTCCTTCAAGTACAACCCTGTCTGGTACAAGGGCGTTACTTACTCGGACGAGATGCGCCGCGGGTTCGACTGCCGCGAAGACCTCTGGGTCCCCGGCACCTTCGAGACGGAACTCAGGAAAGGGGAATCCATCGTCTTCTCTGCAGCGGCAGGGGAGCCTGTCGTTCCCGCCGGCCTCAAGAGGAAGTTCACCGCCGCAGTCGACAAGATCGGCCCCATCACTTCCTTCCATGACCAGCTGGTGAAAAATGCCGATTCCCTCATCCGCCTGAACAAGGGCCGCAAGCAGATAGTCTCAGGCTACAGCTGGGGCTACACCGGACTTCTCCGCGAAACGCTCCAGTCCCTCGCCGGCCTCACTCTTTACGGTAAGAACGACCCTCAGGAGTTCGAGGAAATCCTTGACAACCTCATCGAAGACGAGCCCGAACGCCTCACCAAGCGCACCACGCAGGTGGAGGCACCTCTCTACCTTGCCGTCACGCTCCAGCAGTATGCGTCGTATACAGGCGATGTCAAACACGTCTGGGCAAAGTACGGAGACACCCTCAAGTCCGTCATCGAAAGCTACCTTCCCGGTGTGCGTGCAGAGGTTGCAATGCAGCCCAACGGCCTTCTCTGGGCCCAGATGGACGGCGTTGCCCTTACCTGGATGAACGCCTACATCGGCGGCCGTGCAGTCACGGAGCGTGCAGGCTACCAGGTGGAAACAAACGCCCTCTGGTACAACGCAATATGCTTCGCGCTCGCAAACGACCGCAAAAACAGCGCCTTCTCCAAGCGCTGGGCCCCCGTCAAGGAGCTCATCGAGAAGAATTTCCAGCCCATGTTCTGGAACGCAGACCTTGGCTTCCTTGCCGATTACGTAGACAACGCCGGCCAGCACCTTGAACTGCGTCCCAACCAGCTCTGGCCCGTCTCCCTGGACTACAAGCCCGTGGACGACGAAGTCATCAGTTCCGTGATGAGGGTTGTGAACGCAGAACTTGTAACCCGCCGCGGTATCCGCACCCTGAGCCCCAGGGACGTACGTTACAAGGGCGTGTACGAAGGCAACCAGCTGGAAAGGGACGAGGCCTACCAGAACGGCAGCGCCTGGCCCTTCCTCCTTGCCCAGTACTGCTATGCCAGCTTCAACATGATGGGCAAGAACTTCATCAAGAGGGCCGAATGGCTCACCGAAGGCTTCTACGAAGACCTTTCCAAGCACGGAGTGGGCTGCTTCTCCGAACTTTACGACGGAGACCCGCCCCACGAGGCCCACGGCGTTATCTCATCGGCAATGACCACCGCCGCCCTCCTCAATATCAACTGGCTAATAGAAAAATACAGGGAGGAATAAGCAATGAGAGTACTTATGTTCGGTTGGGAGTTCCCTCCCCATATCGCAGGCGGTCTGGGTACGGCCTGTGAAGGTATCGTCAAGGGTCTTGCATACAACGGCGTGGAAACGCTGTTCGTGATGCCCTCCGCCTCCGGAGACGAAGACCAGAGCGCTACCACAATCATAAACGCCTCCGACGTGGCTGTAGACACCGTCTCCGAATCCGTAGAGGAGTATCTGGACAAGGTGAAGTTCATCCACATCGGCACCAATATGGTCCCCTATGCCGATCCTCAAGAGTTCACGAAGCTCGTCGAGGATGAGCGCAAGCGCCAGGTGAAGGACTTCTCCATATCCTATGGCCAGAAGTTCAAGTTCTCAGGCAAGTACGGTGCAAACCTCATGGAAGAGGTTGCCCGTTACGCCATGGTGGGCGGTACCATCGCCCTTCAGAGGAAAGATGAATTCGACGTCATCCACGCCCACGACTGGCTCACCTACTATGCCGGCATCGCCGCCAAGGAACTCACGGGAAAGCCTCTCGTGGTCCATGTGCACGCCACCTCCTTCGACCGCGGTTCGGTGGATAACATCGACACCCGCGTCTTCGCAATCGAGCAGAAGGGCATGCAGATAGCAGACAAGGTGGTCACCGTGAGCGACCTCACCCGCAACACCGTCATCAACCGTTACGGAATAGACCCTGCAAAGGTTGTAACCGTCCATAACGCAGTTGATTTCAGCGGCCGTGAGAACATCGAGGTCCAGAGGGGAGTGAAGGAACCCGTTGTCACTTTCCTTGGCCGAATCACCTACCAGAAAGGCCCTGAATACTTCATTGAGGCTGCCGCCAAGGTGCTCAAGCGTACCAAGGCCGTACGTTTCGTCATGGCCGGCAGCGGAGACATGATGAACCGTGCCATCCGCCAAGCAGCCCGCCTTGGAATCAGCGACCGTTTCCACTTCACCGGCTTCCTCCGCGGGGCAGACGTCCAGAAGATGTTCGCCCTGTCGGATGTGTATGTCATGCCGTCCATCTCCGAACCCTTCGGCATTTCCCCGCTTGAGGCAATGCGCACGGGCGTTCCTTCCATCATCTCCAAGCAGTCCGGCGCCGCAGAGGTGCTCAGCTATGCCTTCAAGGTGGACTTCTGGGATGTGGATGCCATGGCCGACGACATCTACGCCCTCCTCAACTATCCCGCCCTTGCGCAGTTCAGCGCACGCATGGGATATGACGAGGTGAACGCCCTCAAATGGAATGGCGCATGCGCCAAGCTCAAGAAAGTTTATGAATCAGTAGTAAAATAAGATAATATGGCAACAAAGAGCATTTGCCTGTATTTCCAGGTCCATCAGCCCACCAGGCTCCGCCTTTACCGTTTCTTTGACATAGGCAAGGACTCCCATTATTACGATGACTTTGCCAACAGGACCATCCTCCGCCGCGTGGCCCAGAAATGCTATCTTCCTGCGAACAAGCTCATCCTTGATCTCATCAATCAGAACAAGGGCAAGTTCAAGGTGGCATATTCCATCTCCGGCAGCGCCCTGGAGCAGTTCCAGAGATTCGCTCCCGAGGTTATCGACTCCTTCCGCGCACTTGCTGCAACGGGCAGGGTAGAATTCCTTGCCGAGACCTATTTCCACTCGCTGGCATCCCTTGCAAACGAGTCGGAATTCCGTCACCAGGTAGCAAAGCATGCCGCAAAGATCGAGGAACTCTTCGGCGTAAAGCCAGTCACCTTCCGCAATACGGAGCTCATCTACTCCAACGCCATAGGTGAAATGGTCTACAACATGGGTTACAAGACCATCCTTACCGAAGGCGCCCGCCACATCATGGGCTGGCAGAGCCCCAACTTCGTGTACACCGGGTCTACACAGCCCCGCCTGAAGGTGCTCCTTCGCAACTCCGGCCTCTCCGACGACATCGCCTTCCGCTTCACGCAGAATCACGTCACGGCCCCCCAGTACGTAGGCTGGCTCAAGGAGAACGCAAAGGACGGAGACATCGTGAACCTGTTCATGGACTATGAGACCTTCGGCGAACACCAGAGCGCTGACAGCGGCATCTTCGACTTCCTCCGCGCCCTTCCCGCCGCAGTCCTCAGTGACGGAACATTCGGCTTCGTAACGCCTGCAGAGGCCGTCAAGAAGCATAAACCCGTCTCCGACATCGACGTAGAGGATCCCATCTCCTGGGCCGATGAAGAACGCGACGTCACCGCATGGCTTGGAAACGAACTCCAGAGCGAGGCCTTCAAGAAGGTCTACGCCATGACCGAAAAACTCTCAATCGTCAACGACCCCGACCTCTGGGAAGATTTCGGCCATCTCCAGGAGAGCGACCATTTCTACTACATGTGCACCAAGTTCTTCTCTGACGGAGAAGTACACAAGTATTTCAACCCGTACGACACCCCGTACGAGGCTTTTATCAACTATATGAACGTGATTTCGGATTTCCAGATCCGTCTGGACGAAAAGCGTGCTGAGCTCGATTAATGAAAAACAAGATTCTGAAACCCGACTATTTATTTGAAGTAAGCTGGGAAGTTTGCAATAAAGTCGGCGGTATTTACACGGTTATAGCTACCAAAGCTCTTCACATGGCTGAAGAGCTTGGTAAGCACCATATCCTTATCGGCCCCGATGTCTGGATGCACAGGGCCGATAATCCTGATTTTCTGGAGGATCCCACACTCTACAGTTCATGGAAGGCCGCAGCAGCCGAAGAAGGCCTGCGCCTGAGGATAGGCCGTTGGAACATCCCCGGCAAGCCCGTTGCCATCCTCGTGGACTACAAGCACTATCTCCCCGGGGCCGATGACATCCTCACCGGACTCTGGAACGACTACGGCGTGGATTCCATCTCCGGAAACTGGGATTACAAGGAGAACGTGATATTCGGCTGGGCTGCGGGCAAGACCATCGAAAGCTTCTGGAACTACAATCTCCAGGGCACGGAAAAGGTCGTTGCCCAGTTCCATGAGTGGCAGACCGGCGCCGGCGTCCTTCAGCTCAAGCGCTCCGGCATCCCCGTTGCAACCGCCTTCACCACCCATGCGACAATGATGGGCCGCTGCATCGCCGGGAACAACCTTCCCCTCTACGATGCCCTGTCCTCTTACAATGCCGATGAGATGGCCCGCCGCTTCGGCGTGGTGGCCATCCACTCGATGGAAAAGACATCGGCCTTGAATGCCGACGTCTTTACCACGGTCTCCGACATCACCGCACGCGAGTGCGCGCAGTTCCTCGGCCGCCCCGTTGACGTCGTCACCCCCAACGGCTTCGAGAACAGTTTCACTCCGGCCTCCGACGACCAGTACAACGAGCTTCACGACAGGGCCCGCCAGCGCCTGCAGGAGGTCGCCAGCGCCATGAGCGCAGAGGAAGTGCCCGCAAATGCGATTTATATCGGCATAGGAGGAAGGTACGAGTACCGCAACAAGGGTATCGACGTATTCATCGATGCGCTTGACAGGCTTAACCGCAGCGGCTATGACGGCCGCAGCATCCAGGCCTTCATCATGATTCCTTCCGGCCATCACGGCCCCGACAAGGAACTCGTCGCGAAGCTCTCCGGCACGGGAGACCAGTTCTACCGCACCCAGACTTCGCATTATCTGCAGAACGCGGAGTATGACACCATTACCGGACGCCTCCGTGAAATCGGCCTGGTGAATTCCATCGGCGACAAGGTGAAGGTCTACTTCATCCCTTCGTACCTGAACGGCAATGACGGCGTCTTCAACATGTCGTACTACGACCTTCTGTGCGGAATGGACCTCGCCCTGTTCCCTTCATACTATGAACCTTGGGGTTATACCCCTCTGGAGGCTCTCGCCTTCAGGATTCCCACCCTCACCACAACCCTTGCGGGCTTTGGTCTCTGGGTGAACGACCATTACGGGAAGGAGCATCCCGGAATCACGGTGCTCAAGAGAAACGACTCCAATTACGGCGAGGTCGTAGACGGAGTTGTAGACCGTATCCGTGAAATTGCAGGCCTCGAGCTCGATGAGCGTAACGCATACCGCGAAAACGCACGTGAGGTTGCACAAATTGCCCTTTGGGACAATCAGATTATTTATTATAAGGAAGCATATTCAATAGCACTTGCGAAAGTTCAGGAGAGGAAGGCTTCCTACAAAGTGAAAGAGAAAACGATGCAGTATTCAAAAACCGACGTTAACAACCCTTCGTGGAGAACGATCCTTGTTACACGCCATCTCCCCGAAAAACTCTCCCGTCTGGAGAAACTTTCAAAGAACCTCTGGTGGTGCTGGAATGAAAGCGCCAAAGACCTCTTCAAGAGCATTGACCCCGAGGTCTGGCATGCTTCCGGCCATAACCCTCTGGTAGTGCTTGACACAGTGAGTATCAAGCGTTTCCAGCAGCTTTCAGAGGACCAGGAATTCCTGGCCCGCATGAAGAAGGTGCTCGATGAATTTGACGCTTACATGGCCGCAAAGGCCAAGAGGACAGACCCTTCCGTTGCATACTTCTGCATGGAATACGGTCTGGATACCTCCCTCAAGATCTACTCCGGCGGTCTTGGTATCCTCGCAGGTGACTACCTCAAGGAGACTTCCGACATGAACGTCAACCTTGTGGCCGTAGGTCTTCTTTACCGTTACGGTTACTTCACCCAGGTCATTTCCGGCCAGGGTTATCAGGTTGCTAACTACGACGCACAGGACTTCACCAAGATTCCTGCCGAGCCTGTCCTTGACAAGGATGGCAACTGGGTCACTGTGCAGGTGGCTTTCCCTGGCCGAAACCTCAATGCACGTCTCTGGAAGGTGGAAGTGGGCCGTACGGACCTCTACCTCATGGATACTGATTATGAGGACAACATTCCCGAAGACCGCGAGGTTACCTATCACCTCTACGGCGGCAACTGGGAGAACCGTCTCAAGCAGGAACTCCTCCTTGGCGTCGGCGGTATCCGTGCCCTTCGCAAGCTGGGCATCGACACCCAGGTATATCACTGCAATGAGGGACATGCCGCTTTCATCGGCCTTGAAAGGATGCGTGAGTATATCGAGAAGGACAACCTGAGCTTCCCCGAGGCCCTCGAGGTTGTGCGCTCCAGCTCCCTGTTCACCACCCATACACCTGTTCCCGCAGGTCACGACGCCTTTGACGAGGGCATGCTCAGGCAGTATATCGGCCACTATCCCGACCGCCTCAAAGCCGACTGGGAAACCCTCATGTCCCTTGGAAAGGACAACCCGCTTGATCCTCATGAGAAATTCTCCATGAGTAACCTTGCCGCCAATATTTCCCAGAACGTGAATGGCGTTTCCATGCTTCACGGCAAGGTTTCCCAGAATATCTTTGCACACATGTATCCCGGTTACCTGCCGGAGGAACTCTATGTGAGCTATGTCACCAACGGCGTGCACTATCCCACATGGTGCGCTCCCGAGTGGAAGCCCATCCATGCGCGTGTGTTCGGCCCCGCCTTTGCCACGCATCATTACGACAAGTCCTGCTTCGACGGCATTTATGGCGTTTCCGACAAGGAAGTCTGGGATGTGAAGAAGGAGCTCAAGCGCAAGCTTATCGCCTTCCTGCATGAGCGCCTCCAGGACAAGACCATATCCAACCACTACAGCCCTTCAGAGCTGGTGACCATCCTTGATACCCTCAGGGACGATGTCCTCACCATCGGCTTCGCACGCCGTTTTGCCACCTATAAGAGGGCAACCCTCCTGTTCCGTGACCTGGACCGTCTTGACAAGATCGTGAACAATCCCGCCCAGCCCGTCCAGTTCCTCTTTGCCGGCAAGGCCCACCCTGCCGACAAGGCCGGTCAGGACCTCATCAAGCAGATTGTGGACATCTCCAAGGATCCCAGGTTCATCGGCAAGATAGTCTTTGTGCCCGGCTACGACATCACCCTTGCAAAGAGGCTTGTCCAGGGCGTAGACGTCTGGATGAACAATCCTACCCGTCCTCAGGAGGCTTCCGGTACTTCCGGAGAAAAGGCCGCCATGAACGGTACCATGCATTTCTCCGTCCTTGACGGATGGTGGGTCGAAGGCTACAAGGAAGGCGCCGGCTGGGCTCTTCCCATCGAACAGGCCTACGAGGACAACAACTTCCAGAACGAGCTTGATGCCGCAACCATCTACCAGATACTCGAGAACGATATAGCGCCTGCATATTATAATGTAGACCGTACCACTCTTCGCAGTTCTGAATGGATTGGCTATATCAAGAATACCATCGCCAAGGTTGCATGTGATTTCACTACCAACCGCATGCTTACCGATTATATCAACCAGTACTATGACCCTCAGGCAAAGCGTTCTACTGCCATCAAGGACGATGACTTCCGCATGGCCCGTGACATAGCTGCCTGGAAGACTCATGTACGCCGCGAATGGAACAATGTCCAGCTCGTTTCCCGTTCAACTCCCCAGACTTCCTATGACATCACCCAGGCCAACCAGTACCATGTAGAGGTTGCCGTGCGTCTTGGAGACCTTACTCCGGACGATGTAGCCGTGGAAGTGGTATTTGCCCAGCAGGACAAGCGTGGTGAAAGGCATATCGCTCATGTGCAGGAGTTTGAGGTGGTGGAATTCAAGGATGGCGTGGCAAAGTACGAGGTCAACGTCCTTCCTGAAAAGACCGGTGCATACGAAGTGTGCTGCAGGGTCTTTGCCAAGAACGCCCTCCTGCCTCACCGTCAGGACTTTGAGTGCGTCAAGTGGCTGTAGTCCACTTGTCATTCCGAGCGTAGTCGAGGAATCTTATGTCCGTTGTAACTACCGGTTTTTTTGACGGGGTCCATCTTGGGCACCGTCATGTTATCGAGACAGTGGTCTCCTCTGCCCGCGAAAGGGGAGAGGAGGCCGTTGTCGTATCATTCTGGCCTCATCCCAGGGCCGTTCTCCAGCAGGATGCACGGGACCTGCGCCTGCTCTCCACGCTGGATGAGAAGAAAGCCATGCTGCTTTCACTGGGTATAGACAGGGTGGAGGTCCTTCAGTTCACGCACGAATTCGCCGCCCTCACCGCCGCCCAGTACCTGGACATGCTTCGCGACCGCTACGGCGCAACCCTCGTTGTCATGGGTTATGACAATACGATAGGTTCTGATAAGAAGACGGCAGAAGAGTTGACGGAGACATATTGTTCCCGGAACCCTTCGGACCTTCGGTCCTCGTCCCTCCCAACGTCCCTGCGGGCCGTCGGGCCCCTCCCGTTCATGTGGCCACGGGCGGCCACAGGTTCCGGAGAACAACATGTCTCCGTCTCATCCACTAAAATTCGCAAACTGCTCTCTGAAGGAGATGTGGAAGGGGGGAATGAGATGCTGGGGTATGAGTATACTCTTACCGGAGTGGTAGTGGCGGGGGACAGGATGGG
>OCVV011355707.1_pt1 | contig 48454 bp, 37 predicted proteins | sample 1539721 | NCBI WGS metagenome assembly OCVV01 (sample SAMN02144230, study PRJEB22623) | gut metagenome | biome: sheep rumen | host: Ovis aries | place: New Zealand | reverse complement strand
AAATCAGAGGATATTTCACCTCTGATTGAATAAGAAACTATTGTTTTGGACACAGGGGGGGCTTACCTTAATGTCATTGGGACGGTTCTGACTGTCCCAATTCTCCGCCGCATGGGACACACGGACGTGGAACACAGCGTGAGCGAGGTTCTGGAAAAGACCAACGAACTGCTCTGTGAGAATAACCAGGCAGAGATGTTTGTTGCCGCGGATGCTTTTGTCGGCACTGCCGAACCGTTCGACGATATGAACATGATGTACCTGGAATATCTGGGGCATGAGGCAAAAGAGCAAAAAGAAAAATGACGTTAACGAAGGGGGATGTCGCAATTATTACACAAGATGCGGCAGCCCCCTTCTCTATAGATTGGTTAAAAAGAGATTGGCTAAAAGCTGTATATTGCCTAAAAGGGCGTATCTGCGCCCACCGATTCCCAGCCTTCCCCGAAGAAGCTGTCGGCAGGGCCAAAAGCCGGGTCGTAAGGATCCATGTCCGGCAGATTGGCCAGAAGGGAGGACAGGGCAGGATCATCGAGCTGGTTTCCGGGCCTGCGGTCGATCCGGTCTGCTTTCTGCTGCGACCGAACCTGTGCCTGTTCCTGAGCCCGGAACTGTTGCCGCTCCTGCGTCTGGTCCTGCGCCCTGACCTGTTGACGCTCCTGCGTCACTTCCTGTGCCCGGACCTGTGACCGCTCCTGCGTCACTTCCTGTGCCCGGTCCCGGGTTCGTTCTGTCTTTTTTCTCTCTCCCTGCTGCGCCTTTCTCTCCTGTTTTTTCCGGGTGCGCATCTCTTCTGTTTCTGTGAGGATTTCACGGAAATGATCGATCAGAAAGCGCTGCGCCTGCTCGTTGAACCAGATGCGGTAGTAGAGGTTGTTTCCCATTCCCGCCCGTTCCGAATAGATGCCGATCTGAGTCCCTTTTTCTGTGGGGACGGAGGTCTCCTTTCCAAATTCCGGTATCATCCGCTTTTCCAGATAGCCTTTTTCGCGAAGCCAGTTGTTTATGTGAACTGCGGGAACAGCAGGCACTTCACGCTCTTCGGTAGAGAGCTCGCTGATCTGTTTGAGAAAATAGGAAATCTGCTGGTCCTGGGTGTATTGGAACTCCTTCAGCGCTTCATAAGGAAAGGTCTGCGCAAGGGACGCTTTGGCTTCCGCGCTTCTGCCGGGGGCTTTTCCGACGACTCCTCCCTGGCTCCGGACATCCTGAAGGACTTCACTGATAAACTGCAGGCAGCGGTGCACGTTTGGATTGATCAGGACCTCATTATCCGGGGCAGGACGGTTTGTGACCGGATTTCTGCCGGAAGTCATTCTATTGATATACTGAATCGCGACATCCAGCCGCTTCACATCATAACTTCCCATTTCTGCCTTTCCTTTCTGAATTACAGATCCTAATTATTACTCAAGGACTCAAAATGGGACAGTCAGAACCGTCCCTCGTGTCCCGTTTCCCTGCTTTCTACGTGGACTCTGCCGCGGTGGATGCTGTCTTTGAAAAATTCCTTGACGGAGCAGCCGGCGCGCCCGGAGGAAGCGCAGGCACAGGCGCATGCGCAGCTGGAGGCGCAGGCACAGCTGGAGGCGCAGGCGGAAGCACAGGAGGAATGCGATCTGTGACTGCCTCCGGAGCGGTGACTGCCGGAGGACCTCGGAACCGGAACGTTGATCACATTCACGTGAATATAGGTGTTGGGTCGGCTTCCGTATCTGTAGGTACCGTTTCTGGTATAGGCCTCGGGCTTTTCCAGATCCTTCTCCTCGACGATTTCCTTGCTCTTGATCATGCTGCGTCCGCAGTAGGCACAGTCGTCTCTGCCCTCTTCGCGGCCGGCACCGCAGCCGGGGCAGAATTCGTAGTATTCGATCTTGGTGCGGGTGATCTTTTTGCGGTATTCCGGGCTGCCGGAGTCGCTGCCGAAGCCGATTCCTCTGGCGATCCAGTTAACAAATCTGACTATGGCAAGGATCGGTACCACTATGAAAAAGATCATAACGCCCAGTCCTATAATGAGGGCAAGGGGCTCATCGTCATCGTCATAATAGGTATCTGTGTACTCATAATCGTCTGTGTCTTCGTCCCAGTCACCATTCTGACCGGCAGAAGACTGGCGGTCGGGGGAAAATCCAAAGGCGTCATTGGGATAGGCCACCGTCATGGAGTATTTCTCACCCGGCTGCAGATTTGTTGAGAAAACAAGATAGCCGTCTTCTATCTCGCATTCCGGCTGCCAGGCGCCGGCCTGATCTTCGTTCCAGCGGATAGTCAGGTCTTTGACTTCGATCCCGTCGAACCAGGCCGGTGTGAAGGCAAAGACGGTTTCGCCCTCGACAAAGCGGTCGATCTGGTACATGCGGTCCTGAACAAAGGAGAACTCGAAGCTTGCGACCTCATCTTCGTAATAGCTGCGGTCCAGGTAGACCGCCAGGGTATTTCCGTTGTCCTCGATGCGGTCGATGCTGTCTCCCAGAGCAGTAATCTCAGAATGGTTGGAGTTGGGCATGCCGATGTTCACCCAGTCCAGGGGACCGTACTCCTCATCGTCCAGCACCTTCCAGTCGATATGGTAAGTCATCTGCAGGGAGGCGTCCTCCTGCACATCCACGGTGATCAGGAAGTGCTCGATCTCATCGGTGGGCTCTTCCGCTCTGACAGTCATTGTAAAAAATGGAGCAAAAAAGCAGAGGCTGAATACCAGCAGGAAGGCCGTCAGGAACAGGGAAAACCGCTTTCCGGAAATATTATTTCCCAATCTCTGTTTTCCCAATCCACATTTTTCTATTCCGTGTTTTCCCAATCCGCGGTTTTTTATTCCATGAATTTTTATGCCATGTTTTTCTATTCCGTGTATTCCTAGTCCGTATTTTTTTCTAAAATCTATTTCCTGTAAAGGTCTTTCCTGTCTCATCAGCAGTACCTCCTCAGCGGGCATTCTCCGGTCAGCTGCGCGGAAAAGGCGCGGCGGTTGCGGCAGGTTTCGCTGTCCCAGATCTCTTTCCAGTTGTCGGTAAGCATGTTTCCCAGGGGCTGGTCGGACAGCCAGCTCTGGCAGGGCACCACATTTCCGCCGGGGGTGACTGCCATATTGGAGAGGCAGGCCCCGCAGGAAGGCGAAGGGATATTCAGTTCTTCAAAGACCTGGTCATCGAGCCAGCCGGGTGAGGTGAAGGCAATCTCCATGCCGTTCTGGTGGCAGTAGGCCACAGCCTGCCGCAGGATCTGCTCCAGCTCCTCACTTTCCAGCTGCAGGGCTTCGGACGGGGCCTGCGCCGCGCTTCCCGTGGTGATCAGGCCGGAACAGGTCACATAGATGACGCCGAGTCCGTGGAGGAGTTCCAGGGTCCTGACATAGTCCCTGTTCAGGGTGCACAGAGGCGTGTTGATGCTGACGGACAGCCCCGCGGCCAGGGCGTTTTTAATGCCTGCCAGGGTCTCCTCATACCGGGCGGCGCCGACCAGGCGGTTGTGGGCCTCCGGGTCCGCAGAGTAGAAGGTGACCTGCACACTGTCCAGCTCCGCCTTGCGGAGATTTTTGCAATAGTCGGGAGTCAGACGGATGCCATTGGTGTTGAGGCGGGAAATAAACCAGCGGGCATAGCTGATGAGTTCAAAGAGATCCTCCCGCATGGTCGGTTCTCCACCTGTAAAGGTCACCTGGGGAATGCCGGCGGCGCGGCAGCGGTCCAGGATCTTTTTCCAGTCATCGGTGGAAAGCTCCTCTTCGTCCGAAAGTGCCTGCCCCGCGGCATAGCAGTGAACGCACTTCTGGTTGCAGTGCCAGCTGCCCTGTTTTGTCATGGCGCTGACCATCAGATCCATGCGGTGGGGTGCCTGCATAAAGGGGGCATAATCACCGATGTTCATATAATGCACATGCTCGGTGACCTCCTCGCGGTAGGCAATCTGGCGGATCGTCGTATAGATCGTCTGTATATCCTTTTTAATGCGCTTGAGGGAGAAAGCCGGCAGAATCTGCCGCACACTGTCAGCAGTGCGGTCCAGGATACTGTGCACGTCCTCCTCTCCGATCTCTCTGCCGTCATAGTGATTGGTCTCTTTGATGAGCTCTGCCAGGATCACCGCCCACACAAAATTGACCGGCAGGATATCTGTGCCGTTGATGATGGCGATGCTGGGATGAAGGACATTTTCCTCCTTCTTAGGCGGGATCAGGTGGATGCGGATAGCACCCGGCCCGTCCGGATTCAGAGTGGTGTGCAGCACTTCGCTGAAGGAAGAGTCCATGTAGGCCTGCAGATTGCGGACCGTCCTCGTTTTGCGGAAAAGAAAAGGAATTTTGGTCATATTATCCTTTCTGCCCCCCCTGATTGTGGGCTGTCAGTGGAATATCCGGATCAGATGGTGGAGCGGTCAGTGAAGATTGCAGAAAGACAGCTTCCCCTTCAGCCTGCCGAAAGATTCTCCAAGCCTGTCCGAGCAGTCTTTCCACTCTTCCTGAGAGAGTGCCTTCTCTTTTTTCTGCTCATCCAGCCGCTCCTGAAGCTCCTCTTCTCTCTCAAAAAAACTGATGAAAATATCATCGTCAAATTTTTTCACAGAATCCATTTCCGCGATCAGCGTATTTACTTCCCGGATGATTTCTTTCATTGTGAATTTCTCCTTTTTAACTACATTTGCATAAATTTATTATACCCCAAAAATGTTGTCATGGGGACGGTTCCTTTGACACCTGTTGTCAAGGGGACGGTGTCGAAGTACACGGTGCACACGGCTATCTGGTCGCTCAGTTCATGTCTCCGCATGCCAACAAGCGCACGGATGAATTCGGCGGCGATTTCTTCGGCCGTATGAAGTTCCCGCAGGAAATCTTCAAAAATATCCGCAAAAAAGTGGGCGAGGACTATCCTCTTCTCTTCCGCTTCGGATACGACGAGAAGGTCAACGGCGGCCGTACACTGGAGGAGTCCGTTATAGTCGGCCGCATGGCGGAGAGCTGCGGTGTCGACGCGCTGGATGTCTCGATCATGACCTATGCCTCCACGCCCTATATGAGCGCGCCGCCCGCGCCCTCGGAAAACAGGTCTTTGTGATCGGCGACGCCGCCCAGCCCGGCCCCGCCAACAAGGCGACTGAAGCCGCCCTGGAGGCAGTGCTGAGCCTTTAAAGAATTAATGATGTTCTTGTACTTCTGTTATCTAAATCAAAAATGCTTGTTTTACGCCTTTGATGTGTAGAATTTATTGAGTAAAGGCCGTCGCACCGGACATTTGTTATGGTCCGGTACGGCGGCATTTTTTTCCGGGGCAGTGGTGACCTTTTACTATCTGGAGGTCTCGGTCGCTTCGCTTATTCAAGACATGCGTGACCTTTGTCTCTTTAGACGACTATGTCGCTTTGACTTCTACTTGCTTTCTCCGGAGAAGTGGTGATTTTCTACTCTCCGAGCGGCTATGTCGCTTCGCTTTTTCAAAACAGGGGTGATCTTTTTCTCTTTAGACGACTATGTCGCTTTGCCTTCTACTTTCTTTCTCTGGGGCAGTGGTGATTTTCTACTCTCCGAGCGGCTATGTCGCTTCGCTTTTTCAAAACAGGAGTGATCTTTTTCTCTTTGGACGACTATGTCGCTTTGCCTTCTCCGTGCCAGTGGTGATCTTTCGTCAAAAAGACCGCCTGCTCGCTTATGAAGTTCCGAGGCACAAGTGAAGTGGACTTCGTGCAGGATTTTTTCTCGCAGGATTTTTTCTCTCAAAATTTCTCTTTTTCGCTTTTCGCGCAAAATGTCTGTAAGGTCATCAAAAAGGGGAAGAGAAAGTATTTGTTGCGGCTTCCGCAAATATCCGTTCACACCACGGCAATTACCCGGGTATCGTTGTCTTTACTGATCAGAGGCTGTTCGCGGCAAGCGGAATGCCGGGCATCCGCAGAACGATTTCGCTTCCTTTAAAGGAGCTTCGTGAATGCAGGGATCTAGGAATCTGAAGTCGCCGCTCTCCTATACTGTCTCCCTTGCAACGAAACTGGACAGATTCAGCGCAGTGCTGTCTCCTCAGGCAGGCAAGAACTTCGCACCCTATTTTTCAGCGCTCAAAAGAGCTCTTTCAGGGGAATTGTCCCAGACATCTCCGCAGTTCTCGGGGCAGCTTTCAGGTGATTGTTTTCAGGAACCCTTAGAAAGCCAGTCAAGCCCCCTCAAGCCTCTCGTTCTATCCATCTCACTCCCATTTTTTCAAGCAAATCGTCAAAAAATTTTTGGAAGTCGGTTGTAAATTGGATATTATTCGGATATAAGCAAGAGGTGAAATAGATATTTAATGGATATTTCTGATTGAAAGCCAATGCTTTTGGATATATAATGGAGTACATGAAAGCCTTTGTCTTGCAGAAGGCCTTGTCCCATTAGCGGAAACCGCATGAGAGATCTGTCGTACGGCAGGTATTTTCTGAAATGATTCCGGTAATTTCCAAATAATTCCTGATAAAAGGACAGATCAGAATAAAGGCAGGCAGTTATGGACAATCAGAAATCATCAAATCAATCGCCGCTGATTGAAGCAATGCGCGAGAAGAAAAGAGAGTTTGGATTCAGCTACGGCGAAATAGCGAAACGTGCCGGCCTTCCGCTGGGAACTGTGCAGAAGGTCCTGGGGGGATTTACAAAAAATCCCCGCCGCGAGACTCTGGCTGCACTGGCGGGGTTCCTGCTGCCGGAACAGACTCTGTTCATCGAGCAGGTACGCAATCCGGGTACTGTTTCCGGTTCTGTGAAAGATACAGTTTCCGGTCCTGTGAAGGGTACAGCTGCCGGTTCTGTGAAGGGCACAGGCTCCGATTCTGTGAAGAATACAGTTTCCGATTCTGTGAAATCATCACCTGAAAACCAACAGCAGGGTCACTATACAGCCTCTGTGGAGGTTCCTGCGTATCTGCGGGACGTTGCACCGGCCTATATGACCAGCCTTCCGAAAGGAAAGAAACAGGGTGAGTATACTATTGAGGACCGGAATGCGCTGCCGGAGGATCATCCCTCTGAACTGATCGACGGGGTGATCTATCATATGGCCTCTCCCGCCCTGCGCCATCAGTCGATATCAGGTTCAATTTATCGTCAGCTCTGGGACTATGTAGATGCACACGGGGGAAACTGTGTACCTTTCATTGCCCCGACGGATGTACGTCTGGACAGAGATGAGCGTACAATGGTCGTTCCGGATGTCTTTGTCATCTGCCAGCCGGACGATGACCGGATGGATAACGGCAAATATATCAACGGAGCTCCGGATCTGATCATCGAGGTTCTGTCACCCTCCACCCGCAGGAAGGATATGTTTACCAAGCTGTATAAATATGAGGAGGCCGGCGTGCGGGAATATTGGATTGTGGATCCGAAAAAAGAAAAAGTAATTGTATATACCCTTGGCGAAGAGTCCGACGTCTCGCTCTATGGATTTGACAGCGAGATCCCGGTAGGGATTTATGAAGGGGAATGCAGGATTGATTTTCAGCGGATCGTGCGGGATTTGAAGCTGCTGCATTTATAAAGAGTTTTGTCACAGGGAAATCTGTTCGCAGATTTCCCTGTGATTTTTTCTTTGCAACAAATCTGCAGGGAAAACCCGGTAAAAGTTGTCATTGAAGTTGTCATTGGAACCGTCCCCCTGACAACCTTATCTCTTTTTGTAGAGGATCAGTTCCGGGTTTGCTCCGTCCTTCTCGTAAGTGCAGACGAGGATGAAGTCCATGTTTGCAAGGACGCCGAAGCAGAGGCCTTCCACGATTTCGGACTGCAGCTGGTTGCCCAGGTAGGTGGTCCGGTCATCGAGGAATTTGGCCTTGATTCCATTGGGAAGCCGGTACTCGAGGTTTACATATTGTCCGACCAGGGCATTCAGTGCTTCAACTTTGGGCATTCCCTCAATGCCGAGCGCATTGATTTCTTCAATGAGCTGCTTTTTGAAGGATTCGAATTGACCGCCGTCACTGAGGTCTTCGTATCTCTTCCAGTAATCCAGTGTCGGCAGCATCTGTTTCATATAGGAGCGGGCCTGGTCTTCGGTAAAGCCCTGCTTCACCATGTTGGGAACACATACCCGGATCAGGTCATCCATGTCGCTGTATGTGTAAGTCCCGTCGGCGTAGCACCACTGGCAGTAGTCTTCGTTGAGAGAGCCGTCTTTATTCCGGCCGATGAATGCATCTTCCAGGGGCATCCCGCAGCACTGGCAGATCAGTTTCCTTGGTGATCCGAGGAGTGTGTTGATCGATACGTTGAATTCTCTGGAAAGCATGCGCAGGGTATCTGTATTGGGCTGTGTCTCTCCGTTTTCCCAGCGGCTCACAGCCTGTCTTGTGACCATCAGTCTTTCTGCCATCTGGTCCTGTGTCAGGTGGTGGTTTTCGCGAAGCTGTTTCAAGATCGTTCTGGTTTCCATAAAAACTGTCCCCCTTTCTTTTAACTATATTATGCTTCACGAATCATTCTGCGGCAAGCAACCTGCTGTTGCTCTATTGCCTTATGCCCTGATTGGGGGATACTGCAGTAACCGGCTTTGCCGCAGGGCGTTTTGCCACCTACAAATTCAGACAGATTCATATTATAATACAGATACATTGTATCAAATAAATGTTTACATTCTAACAAATATACGCTCTAACAGATAAATAGTTACATTCCAGCGAATATACGGCAATATTGACAGTCGGAAAAATATTTTCCAATCAAAGAGAGGGACTTGTGATGACAACAAGACGATTAACCAAAAAAGAAATGCGGATCTTTGCAATCGGCCAGCTTGGGTGGTCCACTCTGGGAGGCATTATTAATACCTGGCTGGTCACTTTTTATCTGCCGACCGCCGAATCTGTGAAGGCAGGCGCTGTCTTCTACATACCGACCGGGCTTGTTGTCTTCGGGCTTCTCACGGTTCTGGGACTGATCACTTTCATATGCCGGATTTTTGACGCGGTCACAGATCCTCTGATTGCCACTCTTTCCGACCGCAGTGACAATCCGGCAGGAAGAAGGATCCCCTTCATGAAAAGAGCGGCTGTACCCTTCGCGATCGTGACTGTGCTGGTTTTCTGCGCGCCGGTCAACCGGATCAGCGGGGTCAACATCGCATGGATCCTGGTCTCTCTCATCATCTTCTATCTTTTTATGACGATGTACTGTACGCCTTATAATGCGCTGATCTCGGAATTCGGAAAGACACAGTTTGACAGAATGTACATATCGACGGCGATCTCGTTTACCTTTTTTATCGGCACGCTTCTGGCCTACATGCCTTTTGTTCTGGCCGGTCCTCTTCAGGCGCATATCGGTTATGCCTGGAGTTACAGGATCTGGTTCATTGTGCTTGCCGTGATCGCCCTGATCTGCATGCTGACGCCGGTCTTTTGTCTGCGGGAAAGGGATTTTGTGGACTCCAAAGCCAGCGAGTCGGACGTCCTGAAGAGCCTGGGTGCGACATTCAGAAACAGAGAATTTCTGAAATTTGCCGCCTCAGATATTTCCTACTGGATCGGTCTGACCCTTTTCCAGACAGGCCTTCCCTTTTTCGTAAAAGTCTCAATGAAACTGGATGAATCCTATACGTTGATCTTCCTTGCCGGAATGACCATTCTGTCCGTCTTTTTCTACCCTGTTGTATCAATCCTTGTCAAAAGATTCGGAAAGAAAAAGCTGGTTGTATCCGGTTTTCTGGGGCTTGCGCTGGCTTATGTCATCACCGCCCTGATCGGGATACTGCCTCTGCCGGGAGTGGTATTCGGCATTCTGATCGTGATCATTGCCGCCTTCCCCATGGCCCTTTTAGGCATCATTCCCCAGTCTATCGTCGCGGATGTGGCTGAGGAGGACGGTATCAGGACCGGGGAAAAGCGGGAGGGAATGTTCTTTGCCGCCAGGACTTTTTCCATGAAGGCGGGTCAGTCCCTGGCTATGCTGGCTTTCACTTCTCTGGCGGTGCTCGGGACAACCCAGGATATCACCAGCAATGACCTGACGGCTTCCCCCATCGGCCTCCGGATCGTCTCGATCGTGGCAGTGGCTTTCTGCCTTCTGGGGGCTGTCATTCTGGGAACATACGATGAAAAAAAAGTTATGGAAGTGATTGAGTCCGGGAAGAAATCCTGAACAGGCAATCTGCTATACAATTTCTCCTGCGATTAAATAAATTACTCCTGTGACTAAATATATTTCTCCTGTGATTGAATAACATTGAACAGATATCAATTATTTTTTTTACAAGTCAGAATACAAAAAAGAGCCCTGTGAAGACGAAACATATCCGGCAGATTTCGTTTTCACAGGGCTCCTGTTTTATATTTCGTATATGCTGATGGTTTTTCCGATCATCTGTGCGGAGTCACATTGCGCATGGGCGCACCGCTCAGCCATGCGTGCAGGTTGTCGGCCGCAATGCGGATGATGCGGCTGACAGTCTCCGGCAGGTAGAAGCCGCCGGCCACATGAGGGGTCAGGATCAGGTTGTCCATGTCCCAGAGGGGGCTGTCCGCGGGCAGGGGTTCCGGCTCCGTGACGTCGAGCGCGGCGCAGGCCAGATGTCCCTCCTGCAGTGCCTTTTCAAGGGCGGCGGGATCGATGGCTGTTCCCCTTCCGGCGTTCAGGAGGTAGGCACCTTTCTCGATGAGCCAGGTCTTCTGTTCCTGCGTGACAGGAACTGTTACAAGTACCTTCTTTTTGCTGTGATCCATGTTTTCCATACCTCCGAAAAATGAATCTATGGCATGATGAGTCACTTGAAGAGGTCTGCGCCCATCTCAAAGGCTTTCTGACATTCCTGCGGAAATACAGTTTCGTGCCGTTTCTGTTTTGCCTCGGGATCAAAGAGGGTCCACTTCCAGTCTGTCTTGCTGTAGTCTTTGAGCTGGAGGGTATCTCCGGCAATCAGGATCTCGGTCGGACCGACGAAGTCGCTCAGGGTCTGCTGGTAGTTTTTCATCTTATCCAGATACATGGTGTCGGGTGCATTGCTGGTCATGATGAGCATAACCGGAATCGGGCGCTCGTTGCAGCAGGGTTTTTCCACCGTGTAGGTGAGATTCTGGAAGATCAGCCTCTCGTAGAGTGCTCTGAAGGAGGCTGTCAGATCGCTCAGGTAATTGGGGGATCCGATGATCAGGCCGTCAGCCTCGCGGATGGCATCGAGGACAGGGGTCAGGCCGTCCCGGCAGATGCAATGGCCTTTGAATTTTTCTTTCTTACATCCGAAACAGGAGATGCATCCCGTGTATCTCTCCAGGCGGAAGAGATCGAATTTCTCCACCTGTGCGCCGGCAGACTCTGCTCCTCTGGCAGCTTCCGTGATCAGTGTGTCTGTATTCCAGCCCTTTCTGGGGCCGGCATTGACGGCAATGATTTTTTTACTCATCGGATTCTCCTTTTCCGCAATTGTTTTACACGATTTTTCCTGTTCAGCAATGGGAAGCTGTTCGAATGCAATGCCGGATTCGCTTATAAAGCTTATAAACAGGTTTTAAAGCCCCTGCCTTCCGCACGCGGCCTCGATGCCGAATGCCGGATCACCTTCTGAACAGGGTCTCCTGGAGGGATACGTATTTGTCCGCAAGACACACCATCCAGGCCTCCTTTGACCTGGGGATCCTGCCGGGGTTGAGCGGCCACATATGGGAGTGGATCACCTGCCCGGTCTTCTCGTCAATATCAAAGTATTTTCTGGCATTCTGACAGGCTCTGTCCGCATGCCTGAATCCATGCCAGTGGTGCGATCCGTCCCCCTCCTCATGCCAGTCATAGAGGTAAAAATCGTGGAGCATGGCTCCCACCAGCAGTGTTTTCATATCGGCATGCAGAGGCAGTTTTCTGTTCAGATTGTAGCACAGCTTCGCCACCTTTTCACAGTGCTCATAGGTGGAAACATCGCCGTGCTGGATATATTTTTTCATTTCCTGTACATGCTCGTCTGATTGTATATCAGAGAGGATTTTATTGAGTTCGTCGTATTTGTCCATTCAGTCTTTCTTTCTCCGGATCATCGTTTATGCCGGATTAAAGTTATTGCCGGATTGTTGTGAATGATCGAAAGCAGCGGAAACAGTTTGAAACAGTTTGATCGTTCCAGGTTATTTTTTCTTACAGGTTTCCGTTCAGACTGTCCCGATACGGTCTGTACGATTACTTGTATAATTCATTTTTAGTACTTATCCGGCCGCATTGTCAAGGATATAAGGTACACATCAGTCAAAGGGCCGCAGGGAATCACATCAGGATTCCCCACGGCCCTTTTTTCATACTTCCGCAGCATGCCGGAGCACTGTGTGCGCAGGCATCGTCAACGAGAAATCCGTGAAGTCGATTTCTGATTTATCTTGCGGAAAACGGTGTCAGCAGCATGCTTACTCTTCCGCTGAAAAATCGAATACCTCTGTGATCTCGGCATTGCCCTCCAGATCCTGGTACACATGTGCAATGACAAACGAGGATTCGGCATTGGGAACAACCGGGGTCACCTGGCACAGGATGGAATAGTTGGTTCCGGAAACGAGCTGTGTGGCAAGAAGGGCAATGGGCTTATAGTCCGCTCCGACCAGCTTTTCCAGTGCTTTGTCCAGAGCTGCCTTCGCCTCATCGGTCATGTCAGGGGATTCGGGATTCTCCCATGCTCCCATCAGTTCTCCGGGGAGAGCTTCCCCTTCAGCCTGAGACTCAAGGATATCTGTGATCGAAGCATTTCCGTCCAGATCCTCATACAGGGTGACGATTGCGTAGTGCGGGACTGCATCGGGTACAACCGGTGTGATCCTGCAGAGGAGCTGGTAGTTGGTTCCCGCCACGACCTGGCTGCCGATCAGGGCAACCGGCTCATATTCCGCTCCGAGCAGTTTTTCCGCCGCCTTTTCAAGAAGGGCTTTTACTTCCGCGGGGACTTCAGGAGACTCCGCCGGGGTCCAGCCGCCGACGATCGCTGCTTCCTGCGCAGTGAACGCTTCTTCCGCGGCCTCTCCGCTATTCTCTTCTGCTGCCTCTTCTGTCACTGTTTCTGCTGTTTCTTCTGTTACTGTGGCTTCTGTTGCTTCTGCCGCAGCAGCTTCTTTTTGCTCTGTCTGTGTATCGGTCTGTTTCTGTCCGCAGGCTGCCAGTGAAAAGATTAAGAGTCCTGCGAGCACAAATGCATTAATCTTTTTCATGGTAATCTCCTTTTATTTCATTATAAAAACTATTTTCATCAAAAAATCATACTCAAAAAAATCATACTCAGTGTCCGCGTGTCCAAAGGTTACAGCCTGAATCGCAGCCTCCGGGCATCACTGTGTCCGATGAAGATCGTGAAGCCTCGCTCCCGGGCCCTGTGTCCCGTGCATGAACATCAATTCTCTCGAACTGTGAATATATACGAAGGCAGTCGATGCAATCCATTAGAATAACTGTATTTCGGTTCATTCATTCCGGTTTCTCGTGTTTTTTCAAAAGACATCCGCATTGACATTTCCATTTCCTGGAACTATATTCGAAAAAACAGGGGAGGATGCAAGGTCTACGTCGCAATCGGTTCACAGAAAGCTCTTTTCCGGCCTGCTTCAGCTTCAAAGACAGTATTTTCCGCAGGGATCCGGGCAGACGATCTGCAGATCGATTTTAAGCAGATCAGTGAGGAAATCGCTGAATAAAACAATAATCAGGACAATAAATAAATGGGACAAGATAAAAAGGGACAATTCATAAAAGGAATACGACAATAAAAGGGATAAAACAATGATCAAAACATCGGGACTGGAAACAAGTCAATCCTATATCGCATCGGAAGATCTGATGAAAACCGTGAACATCGCCATGACGCTGGAAAAGCCTCTGCTCGTCAAGGGCGAGCCGGGCACCGGCAAGACCATGCTGGCACAGGCGATCGCGGATGCTCTGGGCAGAAAACTCCTGATCTGGAACATCAAATCGACGACAAAAGCCCAGGACGGTCTCTACACCTACGATGTGGTGCAGCGGCTCTACGACAGCCAGTTCGGAGCAAATGTCGATGATGTCAGTAAGTATATAAAATACGGAAAGATCGGCGAAGCATTTCTGTCTGAGGAGCAGGTGGTTCTGCTGATCGATGAGATCGATAAGGCGGATCTCGAGTTTCCCAATGACCTGTTATGGGAAATGGATCAGATGGAGTTCTATGTGCAGGAGACAAAGGAGACGATCCGGGCAAAGCATCGTCCAATCGTGATCATCACGTCCAATGCGGAGAAGGAGCTTCCGGACGCATTTTTGCGCCGGTGTATTTTCCACTATATCGAATTTCCTGCTCTGGGGCAGATGAAGGAGATCATCCGCGCCCATTTCGGCGACATCGATCAGGAGATCCTCCAGCAGGCAGTGCTCACTTTCTACAACATACGGCGGGTGCAGAACCTCTCCAAAAAGCCCAGCACTTCCGAGCTGATCGACTGGCTGCGGGCACTGCTGGCCGCAGGTGTGGATCCGGCCGCCGTTTCGTCAGAACTGCCCTATCTGGGCGTCCTCATCAAAAAAGACAAGGATTATGCCCAGGTACAGAATTCCATGCGCCATTGACTGCAGCGCCGGTCCCGTCCGGAGCAGCTGAATTTGTGAACACGAGGTCATTGCCGCAGCTATGTTTATTGATTTTTTTTACTATCTCAGAGAGCGGGGCGTAAAGGTCTCGATCGGGGAGTGGATGGTCCTTCTGGAGGGCATGAGAAAAGGTCTGCACGAGTCCACGCTGGAGGGCTTTTACCGGCTGTGCCGGGCGGTCATTTTAAAAGATGAGTCGGAATATGACCTCTTTGACCTGGCCTTTGCGGATTATTTCAGGGATATGCCGGGAGCGGAGACTCTCCCGAAAGAATGGACTGCATTGTTGGAGAAAACGGAACCCGAACTGGCACAGGCCCTATCCCGCCGGGATCAGTTCGAGGCTTTCGAGGGAATGCCCGGCACTCCCGGAAAAGGCAGAAACGCTCCCGGTCCGGGATCGGGTTCCGGAGGGGGCCGCACTGCCATCATCGCGCCGGGCAGCCGCAGGTTCAGGGATTTCCGAAAGGACAACACCCTGGACACGCGCCAGTTCCAGATGGCCTTCCGCGTCCTCAGAAATCTCTCCACCCAGCTGGAGACCAGTGAGCAGGAGTTTGATATCGACGCCACCATTGACGAGACCTGCCGGAAAAACGGTCTTCTGCATATCAAATACCGCAAGCCCCGCAGGAACACCATCCGTGTTCTGCTGCTGATCGACAGCGGCGGTTCCATGAGTATCTTTGCAAGGCTCTGCTCCGAGCTTTTTCAGGCGGCCTCTGCCTCGCGCCATCTCAAGGAGCTGCGCACCTACTATTTCCACAATATCGTCTACTCCCTTCTCTACAAGGATCCTACCCTTGCCCTGAAGGACGGGAACTACATCTCCGTAGATCATCTGATGCAGGAGTGCGACGAGAAATACCGGGTGATCTTCGTGGGGGACGCCGAGATGCATCCCTACGAGCTGGACGGTACGGAGTACAACTTCTACGACCACAGGGACGGGCTCCCGGGTTCACAGACCCTGCGCATGATGAAAGCACATTTCCCGCACATGATCTGGCTGAATCCCCTGCCCATGCCCGACGAATACGCACCGGAAGACGATACCCACCGCGCGATCGCCAATATCGTGGACATGTACGACCTGACTCTGGACGGCCTGGAAAGAGGCTTCCGCTTCCTCCTGTCCGGAAAGAAATGATCTTATAAAGAAATAATCTTTTAAAGAAATGACCTTTTTAGGAGGGCTGGCAAGTCCGCCGCGAGGGAAGTTCCACTACAGCCTCAGCGGTGGTATGTACAGTGCCGTCCTGGCGGACCGCCTCCATATGAAGGTTTACAAAACAGCGGCCGTCCTGTTCAAATCTGCCGGTCACACGGCCCCGCTGCAGGGAGAGGTCTCCGTAGTAGAGAGGCTTGAGGCACCGGCAGTCCAGGGTTCTGAGCCGGCCGTCATCTCCCATCCAGTCGCTGATCGATTTTGCCAGAAGGGCCTGGCTGTGGATCCCGGAGACAAGGGCGCGGGGATGCCCCTGTGCCCTGGCGATGAGGTCACTGCTGTGGCGGTCTATAGGATGACGGTGTGCCCCTGTCTCGGGGTCGGTGACCCCCTGCCCCTTGCGGAAACGAATGGAGGCCCACTTGGTCGCAAAGGCATTGGCAGCGCCGATAGCCGCCATGAGGGCCTGGCCGTCGGACTCGTCATAGGGTCCGATGATCTGCTCCGGCACTACCTCTCCGATTTCCACATCCTCCCAATATCGCGGCCTGCTGCCGCGGCGGAAGGCGCCGGAGAGCTGGGCGTCGAGATTTGCATAGACCCGGTCCAGCTCCTCCTCCCTATAGCGGGGACGGCTGTTCTGTACGGGCTGCACGGGTTGCTGAGAAAGTACCTGCGATAAACCGCGCAGGTCTGCCGGTGAAGACTCCCGGCAAGATCCCTGTGGATTTTCCGGTGAAGGCTCCCGGCAGGATTCCTGTGAATCTTCTGCTAAAGTCCTCCGCGAAATACAGTCTGGCGCCATCTGTGCGGCAGGATCCTCATTCAGCGGAGCCGCACACCTAATCATACAGCGGGCGGTGAGGCTGGAGACATGCTCTCCTCTGTGGTTGGTCAGGTCGATCCTGTGTTCCCGAAGCAGGAGTCTGGCAGCACCGGTCTGACCTCCGCTCTTCCTTGTGATCTCCCGCACACCGAGAAAAGTTGTCTGTGCCGAGAAGGAATCTCCGGGCAGGATCGGGAGAAATCTCTCCCACCTGCTGCCGGCATCAAAAGCGCTGATTCCCCTGAGGCGGGGCATTCTGCCGCCTATAAAGGTCGAGCAGATGCAGCATTCGAGGAGCGGAGGCGCCGGAAAGAGGCCTTGGCAAGCGGTCCCGGCCTGCCCTGCCCGGTATCGGGGATCGGAATAAAGCGGATTTGAATCCCCCAGGGCCCGGGCAAAACGGCCTATGGTATCGACTGTCACGGTCTCATTGTAGATTCCTCCGCCGGAGCGGTCTGAATCATCCTGGCAATAGATTCTGTGTACAGGGACAGTTTTTCCGCGGTTTTTGTTTTCTTCTGCTATAAAGGCGTCAATCCGCGCATTCCAATCTTCAAGACTGATCATAGAGGGCTGCTCCTATCCTTTTTGGGGAAACAGGGGTTGTTTATTATCTGCACTTTCATCTACACTATATCAGTTTTCGCTTAAGGTCAAACGTAAACGGATCACAAAACCCGGCCATACCGTGGATGCCGGGTTCCGACAGGGATGCGCCCTGTTCATCCTTGCATGATTTTGAAGGCAATCATATAATAGGATTGATGAACATTTTTTCACGAACTACCAAATTGTCTCATCAACATATTTTTTCGTAAAGAAGAGGACAGGTTGATGAAAATCATAACAAATACAGCATCCACCCTTACTAAAGAATCGGGTTTGAAGTCAGGCATTGCAATCATTCCTGTGTCTGTCTCGCTGGGAGGCAAATCTCTGCGCGACTATATCGACATCAGTCCGGATGAATATGTGGAACTGCTCAAGGGCGATGAAATGCCGGTCTCCTCACAGCCTGCGATCGGGGATATGCTGGAAGAACTGGGAAAAGCAGACGATGGCGCGATCATGCTGACTGTGGCGGACGGCCTCTCCGGTGAATACAGTACCGCAATGGGTGTCCGTAACAGTCTGCCGAACAAGGAAAACATCTATGTGATCAACTCCCGTTCTCTGGCGGGACCTCTGCGCTACATGGCACTCAAAGCTGCCAAATTGCGGGATCAGGGAGCATCCATCCAGGAAATCGTTTCGCAGATCAGAGCACGCGCGCAGTCAACCGTCTCCTATGTGATTCCCGCTGATTTCAACTATCTGCGAAAGAGCGGACGGATCACAAACCTGACATCCAAGATCGGCAGTGCCCTGCACCTGCTTCCGGTTCTGACTCAGTCCGAGGACCACAGGAGGATCTCCTTTATGACCGTTCGCAGAACGTGGAAGGCAGCAGTGGGGACAATCATCTCCAGCATGAAGGAGGCCGGAATCGACGAGCGGTTCCTGATCACCGTCGCGTATGCGGACAAAAGAGATCTCGCCGTAAAAGTACGCCGGCAGATCCATGAGAGTTTCCCTCAGGTGGAAAGCGAGCTGCTGCAGCTTCCCCCTTCGCTGATCACGCACGGCGGCCCCGGCTGCATTGTGGTACAAACAGTACAGAAGTAACAGGAGGTTTTCAATGAAGCTTGCACTGGTTATGGTTCTGGGATATCTGATCGGGTCGATTCCGTTTGCTCTCGTGATCGGCAAGGTCTTCTATAATACTGATGTACGGCAGTACGGAAGCGGCAATCTCGGCGGCGGCAACACCGGCCGTGTACTGGGCAAAAAGGCCGGCCTGTCGACCATGGCTCTGGACCTGCTCAAAGTAACGCTTGTCGTTCTGATCGCAAAGCTGGTCGTTGGAACAGATACCGCAATGGCTCTGGGCGCTCTTGCAGCAGGAATCGGGCACTGTTTCCCCCTCTACGCGCATTTTAAAGGCGGAAAGGCAGTGGCTGCCATGTACGGCTATCTGTTCGGTCTCTTTGTTGTTGCGGGGCGCAGTCCTCTGTACTTTTTCCTGCCCCTGGTCATCTTCCTCATCGTGATCGTCCTGAGCAGGATCATTTCTCTCTCCAGTATCATCTCCGCCATCGCGGTCACCATCTATATCTGCCTGCAGCCGGAAGCACCGGCGATCAAAATCGTCCAGGTCATCTTTGCCGTCGTGATCGTCGTGAGACACCGCGCAAATATTGTGCGCATGATGAACCACAATGAAAATACGATCTCCTGGCTGCCAAAAAGGTAAGTACTGTACGGCTGCTTACGGAAGCTGCAGCCTCCCCGCTCGGGATAATCGTTATTATGATTTAAAAAAAAGCCCGTCATATCAATCCAAATGTACAATGATTTGAAATAAAAAAGATCCGTCATATCAACCCAAAAGTGATATGGCGGATCTTTTTTCATCCGGCGCGCAGGACCCGCAGGCGGATCCCTGATGCGGCCGGACCGCAATATATAAGCTCTCAGTCTTTTCTATAGCATTCATTCTATAGCGGAGGCAGACAGGCTGCCAGCAGGGCCGGCAGCACATAGTTCTCAGTCTTTCTTCTATAGCGGAGACAGGTAGGCGGCCAGTATGGCCAGCAGCACGGCAGGCAGCATGTTGGCCACGCGCACCTTTTTGCCCCAGACCAGGTTGATCCCTACACAGAAGATGAGGATGGAGCCGATCAGGGAGAGGTTCTCAATGGCCGTTTCTGTCATGAGAGGCGCGATCAGTCTGGACAGAAGGGTGATGCTTCCCTCGAAGACGAAGATCGGGATCGCGGAGAAGGCACAGCCCTTGCCCATGGAGGAAGTCATGACCATGATGATGATGAAGTCGAGCACGGATTTGACAGCCAGTGTCGAGTAGTCTCCCATCACGCCGTCCTGGATGGCGCCGACGATGGCCATGGCTCCGATACAGACTGTGAGGGAGCTCGTGACAAAGGCGTCCACAAACCTGGCGTCCCTGGCGTTGCCGGTCCTGATCTTGAGCCACACGCCGAATCTCTCAAAACCGTCCTCGATCCGCAGGAGTTCTCCGATGACCGTGCCGATGGCAAGACAGAGGACGATAAACATGGATCGTCCGCCGGCAAGAGAAGCTGCCTTCCCGTCCTGAGATAATGTGACCTGCAGCATGCCCTCCATGGCACCCGCTATTGCGATAAAGAGGACGCTGATCCCGCAGACTCTGCAGATAGCATCCTGCTGCTCTTCTTTAAATAATCGTCCTGTAAAGTGTCCGGCGATCCCGCCTGCGATCACCGCTGCTGTATTGATCAGAGTTCCTGTTCCCGGCATTTGTCTTCCATCCTGTCTGTAAAAATAAGTTTCTAATCCCAGATACAGGGTATAAGTATAGCATTTTCATCAAAAGAATCCAGTATTTCTTTTTTATATCCTGTAAATGCATGGTGACGAACATCTTTTTCCTGTGCCCCGGGACGTCCGCTCTGGCCGGAGTCTTTCATCTGTATCCGGCCATGTCCTTTTTTGAGCGGCTTTTAACTGTGAAAAAACTGTGTTTTCTCAAACTTAAGCTTTTTTCTAAGTTTCAACTAGGGTTCAGGTGATAAAACAATATCATGAACAGACAAAAAACCTGTTCCCCGAAAGAAAAAAGATGCAAAAAGATAGAAAAATAGAAAAAGGATAAAGAAAGAAAACATCCTGCCGGGGACGCAGGACGCTGCAGGCTCCAGAGAGAGATCAGAAAGGAATAGGATTATGAGAAAGACAAGATTTATGACTGCTGCCATCTGTGCGGTAATGCTCAGTGCTATGACCGCATTCCATGCATATTGCGATACATCTGCCTCCTCCGCAGCAGGGCTGACATCAGGAACGGAGACCTATGTTTCCGAAACGGCAGAGGAAGCGGAGAACTCATCAGAAACAGACACCGTCTATAATGTCTCGGGCACTGACACGGCTTCCGCCAGCGGGAGCAGCGCCCTGGACACTTCCGACCTTTTCTCAAGCCGCGACCTTGAGCAGACAGCCGATCTGACAGGGGCGGAAAACATCACCGTGAGTGACGGAGAGACCTACACGATCAGCAAAGAGGGCGTGTATGTAGTCACGGGAAGCGCCTCCAATGCACAGATCGTCGTCTCCGCAGGCGATGAGGACAAGGTCCAGCTGGTCCTGGACAGTGTCTCGATCACCAACGAGAGCACCCCCTGCATCTACGTTCAGAATGCCGACAAGGTCTTTGTCACGACGACAGACTCCGAAAATACACTGACAGTCTCCGGCACCTTCACTGCCGACGGCGACACAAATACGGACGCCGTGATCTTCTCCAGAGATGACCTGGTCGTAAACGGAACAGGCACACTTAATATCGTCTCCAGCGAAAACGGCATCAGCGGCAAGGATGATCTCAAGGTCACAGGCGGCACGATCAATATCACCTGTACAGCAGACGCACTCGAGGCCAACGAGTCCATCCTGGTGGCGGACGGCACCCTTACTATCAATTCTGAAAAAGACGGCCTGCACGCAGAGAACGACGAGGACAATACTGTCGGTTACATCTATATAGCAGGCGGTACGGTCACCATCGAGGCAGGCGACGACGCGATCCACGCAACAACCATTGCCCAGGTGGACGGGGGCACGATCGACCTGACTGCCGCAGAGGGCATCGAGGGCACTTACATCCAGATCAACGGCGGCACACTCTCTATTGCAGCGGCCGACGACGGCATCAACGCCGGTCAGAAGTCCAATTTCGCAACTCCCACTGTCGAAGTCAACGGCGGTGAGCTCACCATCGTGATGGGTTCCGGCGACACCGACGGCGTGGACTCCAACGGCAACCTCTATCTGAACGGGGGCACACTGAATATCACTGCCCAGAGTCCCTTTGATTACGACGGAACCGCTCAGAACAACGGTGCAACCCTCATCGTCAACGGCTCCGAGACCGACTCCATCACCAACCAGATGATGGGAGGCGGCGGCATGGGCAGAGACATGGGCGGCATGCACGGCGGCATGGGCGGCCGCGGCGGACATGGTGGTTTCTGATGCAGGGCTCTCTCTCCTCATATGCACAAGAGGGGTCATCTCACAGCAGATACCGGCAGATCCTAAGTGAGATAACTCCGGAAAACATGAACCTTCCCCCATGCGATACAGCGGCTCCTATGAATGCGGTACTCGCCGCTTCGCTTTATAGATAAATGCAAGAAAAAAAAAGCACCTTCCGGATGATCTGTGATCATAAGCTGTCATCAGATCCGGAAAGTGCTTTTCTTTCGCTTCTTTCTCTGGCCTTTTCTCTTGCAGGTTTCTTTTACTATTTCTTCTGCTTTTTGCCGATCGCTTCGGAAAGTAACGGAATTACCCGGCGATGAAACTACCCGGCGATGTAATTACTCAGCAATGAGCTTATTCAGCCGATGCAGAGTTTACCTGAGCGGTTTCGCTGACAGTATCAAAGGAGACACCCTCTGCAGGGTTTGTCACGCTGCCGTACTGGTCGTTGAATTCTTGCTCTGTCAGTGTCTCGCCGTCCGGGCTGACGTGGTCCATATTGCCGTTTTCGAGCCCGTCATAGCCATACCGCGCGATGATCTCCAGACCGCTTCCTCCGTCGGCGATCCGGCAGATGATGTCCTCGCCGGAGACGGCGCTGCCGCTGCTGTGGAAAATAAAGGAGCCGTCCGGCAGCAGGTAGAGGTCTCTTCTGTAGGCCAGGGTCATATCCCCTGTAAAGAGGGGGACGGCAATCGTCCCGTCAAAGGAATACATGGCGCGGACATAGGTGGCTCCGCCTTCTCTCATTGCGATCACAAGCTCAGGGATTCCGTCCCCATTGTAATCGCGAAGTCCATAGAGAAGCTTTGCATCCTCAAGGGACCTGAAATAATCATGGATCACATCATAGTTGAGACGCGGATCAATGTCCGCTGCTGCAGCTGTCATGCCCGCTCCGGATCCTTCCCCGGTATTGTTTCCTCCGGCCTCGTAGAGTCCCTGTTCATATGCTTCATTAAAGGCATCCGCATCACCGGACAGCGCTTCAGCGTAAGCAAGAATGATGTCAGTGTAGGCCGCGTCCATTTCGGAGAGCTGCATGTTGTCAGCGGCGACTTCACTGTCTGCAGCCGTTGCAGCCGCAGAGGCTGTATCTGCTTCGGCCGCTGTATCATCCGCGGATGCATCGTCAGACATGGGTTTATCGTCAGACGCGGGATCTTCATCGGATGGCCTTACTATATCCTTTTCAGGTGAGGGATCGTCAGTCTGATCAGCTTTTTCGATCTCTTTTTCATCAGATGAAGCGGTCTCATCATCAACAACAGGGAGGTCTCCTATGGTTCCGGCTTTGACATTTTTGCCTCTGCCGCCGTCCTCTGTCGGCCTGTCACCGGAGCCGCCGGCTGTGACACCTGCAGTCTCCATTGCAGACTGCGTATTCTCCGGCACCGTGCTGCTTCCGCTGTCCTTGTCCGGAAGGTCTCTCTCGGGCTCATTGTTGGCGGTGACTTCATCTGAGACCTGTTTCTCTTTTTCCTGCGTGCCTGCATTCCCTGCACTTCCTGCACTTCCTGACGTCTTTCCGGCAGAGGCCGGTTCAGAAGCCGGTGAAGCGGGTTTGGAACTTTTTGAGGTGGATCCGGCAGAAGCTGTTTTCGCAGCTTCCTCCATGGCAGTGTCCTGCAGGCCCCGGACCGTATACCACAGGGAGCTTCCTCCGGAGACGGCGTAATTGTCCTTGTCCCAGCAGAAAAGGTCCTCGCCCTCGAAATAGAAGGAGACATAGGTGTCGTTTCTGAGGCGGAAGGTAATGTGGTGATAGCTGTCAGTGACGCTCTGCGCGCTCTTTTCGCCGACGGTGATCTTCGCGAGCTGGTCGTAGATCTCCTTGATCTTAGCCTGGTCGGTCACTGTGACATCGGGCCGGGCGCCGCCCACATCATAGAGCACATTGCACTCGATGGGAGTGTCTCCCTTTTCCATATCCGACTTCAGTCTGGCATATGCCTTGTCATTTTTGAAATTGACAATGGAGTTCTCCGCAACCGCCGCTGCGGAGGAAGGCGTGTTGTTTCCCGCAGCAGTCTCTTCCTGCGCGGCTTTATTGTCCTGCGCTGCTTCTTTTCCCTTGCCGAAACCGCAGGCGGTGAGCATGCAGACTACAACTGCAGCAGTCGCCAGAAGCCTTACTCCTTTTTTCCTTTTTTCATTCAATATCATAGCTTTTCCTCTCTTTCCGGCCATGCCGCCCGTCAGAGCGGCACCTTCACCGGTTTCGCGAAGACGAAAACAGTGAAGGATCCTGTATCTGGGGCCGCCAGGCGGCACAAATGCGGAAGTGTACTATAACTTATAATTATAGAGTAGGAATCATTTCTTCACCAGTTACATTTGGGTGAATATTTGTCTCCTGAAGTGACTCGCCCACGAGTCCTGCGCGCGTACCCCCGGTCTGAAGTCACAGGTATTGCAAAATGAAGACTAAAATGAACCGCGCCCTTTGCAGGCGCGGTCCATCTTATCCCTTTTTCATATAATTGTAAAGCAGTAATTGCAGCCGGAACATACCGGGTTACAAAACACGTCAGCCCCGAATATCCCTACGGTGTTGTGAAAAAGCCGTGTAGCAGATTCTGACATATTACAGAAGGTCTGCTGCTGCCATGGCGCTGCGGATCTTGTCGAGGACAGGACCCTCGGCAGTGTGAAGAACTTCTTTTTTTGTATATGTTTATATTTATTCTTATAAGATACATTTTGCGGATCCGCCCGCGTTTTAAATGATTTCTCCCCTGGTACGTATCACCTCGGAGTACCATGCGGCGCTGTCTTTGGGGATGCGCTCCATGGTCCGGTAGTCGACATAGATCAGTCCGAAGCGGTCGTCATAGCCGCTGTGCCATTCGTAGTTGTCCGTGAAGGACCAGTGGAAATAGCCCCGCACCGGCAGGCCGTCCAGGCAGGCCTTTTTCAATGCGCGCAGATAGCGGTGCAGGAAATCGATCCGGTCGGGATCGTGCACGCCTCCGTCCAGGAAGATCCTGTCGTTGCAGCTCTGCCCGTTCTCTGTGATATAGACCGGCACATGGTAGCGCTCAAAGATCAGTCGAGGCCCCCAGTAGAGAACTTCGGGAGTCACGGGCCACTTGAGGGCAGTGCGGGGATAGCCCGGATATTTTTCCTCCATGACATATTCCCCCGTCTCATCCTGCACCAGCCCGTGGCCGTTGTAGATATTGAGTCCGGCGAAATCGATGGGCTCGGAAATGATCTCCAGATCCTCCTGCGGAGTACTGCCGGCGAAGGCCGCCCAGGGATTCAGGGGATCGTCCGGATAATGTCCCAGAAAAACAGGATCGAAAAACCACTGGTGGTTAAAAAAGTAACCCGGATTTATATCGGGCGGCAGGGAGCGGAAGGAAGCTGTCCGCAGGGCCTCCGGCGTCTCCATAGCTCTGTCTCTGTCCGGATCATCGCCCGGCATTTCGTGCAGATAGGCCAGGGCGCCTGTGGAGGAAGCTCCGATCTGCGCGTCAGGCGCTTCCCTGCGGATGGCGCGGACAGCCAGCCCGTGGGCCAGCAGCAGGTTATGCCAGCAGCGGAACAGGCTCTGCGGATCCAGCTGCAGGCCGGGTGCGTGCAGGCCGTTCCCCATGCCCATACCGATGGCGCACTGGGGTTCATTGATCGTGATATAGTTTGTCACACGTCCTTTGAAATGCGCGGCGACAAAATCGGCATAGTCGGCAAAGCGGTCCGCGGTCTCACGGTTCATCCACCCGCCCTTATGATAGAGGGCCAGGGGCAGGTCCCAGTGATAAAGGGTGATCCAGGGTGTTATGCCGCGGGAAAGGCAGCCGTCCACAATGCGGTCGTAGTAGGCGATGCCGGCGGGATTGAGCCCGCCGAGAGAAGAGGCAAAACCGCTGCCGCCGCTGCCATTTGCTCCATCTGCTCCGTTTACCGTGCCGTCAGGAAAAATGCGCGGCCAGCTGAGACTGAAGCGGTAGTTGCTGATGCCCAGGCTCTGCATCAGATCCAGGTCCTCCTCCGCCCGGTGATAGGCATCGCAGGCTGTGTCGCCAGTATGTCCGTTAAAAGTCTTTCCGGGCACATGTGAAAAATGATCCCAGATCGACGGCCCCTTGCCGTCCTCGAAGGCTCCGCCTTCGATCTGGTAGGCGGCGCTTGCCGCCCCCCATACAAAATGATCAGAAAACTGCATGATTATTCTCCCATGACAACCTTCACTTCATACTCCGCGCAGCCGTCCCGCACAGGGATCAGTGTGCCGCTGACCTTGGCTCCGTTAACAGTCATCGAAAGCACCCCGTGCTGGACGCCGGCGCTATTGTCGATCTCGATGTGATAGACGGCACCGCGGTAGGTCCGCTCGCAGCGATAGCTCTTCAGCGTATCCGGGATGCAGGGATCGATCTGCAGGCCGTCCAGTGTCGGGCGGATTCCCAGGATGTACTGGCTCATGCAGGCAAAGGTCCAGGCTGCCGTTCCGGTCAGCCAGCTGTTTTTTCCCTCTCCGAAGGTTGCGGCATCCCGTCCCGCGATCATCTGGCAGTATACATAGGGCTCTACCCGCCGTGTATCCACCATATCCTCCAGGTAGAAAGGACAGGTCTTGCGGAACACCTCAAAGGCGCGGTTTCCGTGGCCCAGGACGGTCTCGGCACAGGCGATCCAGGGATTGTTGTGGCAGAAAATACCGGCGTTTTCCTTGTATCCGGGCGGATAGGATGTGATCTCGCCAAGTTCCGGATGGTAGACCGTATAGGCCGGCTGATGCAGTACGATGCCGAACTCTGTATCCAGGTGCTTTCCGACGCTCTCAAGCGCTGCGGCAGCCTGCCCTGTCTCGACACCGACACCTGCCATGACGCACATGCCCTGGGGTTCAATGTAGATTTTTCCTTCCTCGCAGAGATGACTTCCAACCGGTCTGGAGAAGGCGTCATAGGCCCGGACAAACCACTCTCCGTCCCAGCCGGCATCCAGGATGATCTTTTTCATATCCTCGACTTCGCGGCGGACCTCATCCGCCTCTTGCGAAAGTCCCTTGTGGTCGCACAGGTCCGCATATTCCAGTCCGTATTTGACAAACATGCCCGCGATGAAAACACTCTCCGCAACCGGGCCCTCGCTGGGTCCCGTTGTCTGAAAGCTCTCGCCGGGAGTTGTGGAGAAGCAGTTCAGATTCAGGCAGTCGTTCCAGTCGGCACGCCCGATCTGGGGCAGGCCGTGGGGACCCCTGTGGGCGTCCGTATACCTGAAGCTCCTGCGCAGATGTTCCATCAGTGTCGCTCTGTTGGTCTCACTGGAATCAAAGGAACACATTTCATCCAGAATACCGAAATCGCCGGTCTCTCTGATATAGGCGGATGCCGCCGCGATCAGCCAGAGCGGGTCGTCATTAAAGCCGCCGCCGATGCCGGCGTTGCCCCGCTTGGTGAGGGGCTGATACTGGTGATAGGTGCTCCCGTCCTCGAACTGTGTATTGGCAATATCAATGATCCTCTCTCTTGCCCTCTCCGGGATCAGGTGGACAAATCCCAGAAGATCCTGGCAGGAATCGCGGAATCCCATTCCGCGTCCCAGTCCGCTCTCATAATAGCTGGCGCTGCGGCTCATGCAGAAGGTGACCATGCACTGGTACTGGTTCCAGATATTCACCATGCGGTTGAGCTTATCATCGCTGCTGTCAATCCGGAAACGGGCCAGGAGGGAATCCCAGTAGCCGGTGAGGGCCGCCAGTGCTTCGTCTACCTGCTCATCCGTCTGAAAGCGCTCCAGAAGACGGTCGGCCGGCGCTTTATTGATGATGCCGGGCGCCTCAAACTTGTCCTCCACGGGGTTTTCGCAGAATCCCAGCACAAAGATCATGGATGTGCTCTCCCCCGGGCAAAGGCGGACGGACAGGTGATGGCTTCCCACCGGAGCCCAACCGTGCGCGATGCTGTTGCGGCTCTTTCCCTCCATCACAGCCTGAGGAGACGCGGCGCCCCTGTAGAGACCGACGAAATCGTCCCGGCTGGTGTCGAATCCGGCCAGATCCCGGTTTACTGAGAATACAGCATAGTGATTCCTTCTCTCCCGGTACTCCGTCTTGTGGTAGATCCGGCTGCCGCAGACTTCCACCTCTCCCGTGGAAAAGTTTCGCTGGAAATTGGAGGAGTCGTCCTCCGCGTTCCACAGGCAGAACTCCACATAGCTGAAAACATCGAAAACCTTTTCGCTGTCACTCTTGTTGGTGAAAGTCAGCCTGTTGATCTCGCAGGCTGCATCCAGCGGCACGAAAACCTCCTGCTTTGCAGCCAGCTGATTCTTTTCGGAAGTGATCACAGTGTATCCGAGGCCGTGTCGGCAGCTGTATTCGTCCAGTTCTGTCTGGACAGGCTGCCAGCCGGGGTTCCACACTGTATCCCCTTCTTTTATATAGAAATAGTGCCCGCCGCAGTCCATGGGACTGTTGTTGTAGCGGTAACGTGTCAGACGAAGGAGTTTTGCGTCCTTATAAAAGCAGTAGCCGCCTGAAGTATTGGAGATCAGACGGAAAAAATCCTGAGTTCCCAGATAATTGATCCAGGGGAGCGGTGTCCTGGGGTTCGTAATTACATATTCTCTCTTCAGATCATCAAAATAACCGTACTTTCCCATACTCGCTGTTATGACCTCCCGTTCGCAAATATATATGGATAAACTACATATGCTGTCGTGTTTACATGATCTCAGCCTTCGTTTTTTGTTTTGCGAAATCGTTTTCGACCCGCAGTAAAACAAGCTTCGGCTCTTCCCTCGAAGTATAAGGCAAAACAAGTAAAAAAGCAATCAAAAGGCAGTAATTATCTGTAAAATTAGGAGTTTTCACTAAAATTAAGGCTGATTTATTATTAATTTTGTCGGGTTGCTTTTTCCTCTCCGCGGCCTTACAATGGATTTACGAAAACGTATTCGGAAAGTTCAATCGATCATTTCGAGAGACCAGAACAACCGACAACAGGGGAAGGATAAAAGATGGGAAGCGGAAAGCGCAATGTTACTATCAAGGATATATCCCTGCAATGCGGTGTTTCTGTTGCAACTGTGAGTAAGGCCCTGAATAATTACGGAGACATCGCACCGGAAACCGCGGAACTTGTCAGGAAAACTGCCAGGGAGATGCATTACATACCAAACACGGCCGCCAGACAGCTGAAGACAAACGCTTCGCATAACATCGGCGTTCTGTTTATAGATGAAATGAACTCCGGCCTGAAACACGAATATTTCTCCGCAATCCTGGATGCCGCAAGAGCCGAGGCGGAAAGCCTGGGATATGACATTACTTTCATCGGCAAAAATATGGGCGGCACACAGATGACCTATCTGGAGCACTGCCAGTACAGAAAAGTTGACGGCGTGCTGATCGCAAACGTGGATTTTTCTGATGCGGGAATCATCGAGCTGGTCAAGAGCGGAGTTCCGGTGATCACCATCGACTACGCGTTTGACAGCACCAGCTGTGTGATGTCGGACAACATGGAAGGCTGTTATGCCCTCACTTCTCATCTGATTGAAAAAGGGCACAGAAAAATAGCTTTTATCCACGGTGAGAGGACCTCGGTGACAAACAAGAGGCTTGTAGGGTTTAACCGGGCGCTGATGGATCACGGGATCGTACCGGATGATCGTTATATCGTCCAGGGGCGTTTTCACGATCCCAAGAAAAGCCGCGAGGCAACCAGATATCTGATGGAGCTGCCTGATCCGCCTACAGTCATCATGTACCCGGACGATTTTTCCTATATCGGCGGCATGACAGAGCTGGAAAAAATGGGGCTCTCGGTCCCCCAGGATGTCAGCACAGCCGGTTATGACGGCATTCCCATCAGCCAGTTTCTCCGCCCCAAGCTGACGACCTATCATCAGGACGCGGAACAGATCGGAAGAGTTTCCGCCCGAAAGCTTGTCGAAACGATCGAGAACAAGAAGACCTGCATTCCTGAAGAGATCTCTGTTTCAGGATATGTTCTGGAAGGAACCAGCGTAGCATCCATATCGGCCGCCCCCTGACCGGGATCCCGTTTAGACTGTGTCCTGCGTCAGCGTGACCTGCGGTGCTGCTTCTGTATAGAGGAACGGTTCAACATTGGTATTTCATTCAGATAAAAATCAGTCTGTCATGAAAGGAGTAGTTATGAAAAAGAAAGCTATCAGTATCTTAATGGCCGGCATCATTGCCGCATCACTCGCTGCATGCGGCTCCGGCGGCGCTGCATCTTCTACTGCAAAAGAGGATGCCGGAGCGACTGCCAAAGAGGCAGTAGCCGAGGAGGGCGGCGAAGGAAAAGTCCTCAACATCCAGTGCTGGAATGATGAGTTCGCCAGAAGAATGAGCGACCATATGCCCGGCTACGTAGCTGCTGACAAGGCCGATGCAACAAAGGGCGGCAAGCTCGGTGATATCGAAGTCAGATTCGCAGTCACCCCTTCCACAGACAATGCATACCAGAACAATCTGGACGCTCTTCTTCCGGAAAATGCGGATGCCGCTGCTGACGAAAAGGTAGATATCTTCCTGGTAGAGGCGGATTACGCACTCAAATATGTGAACACACCTGTTGCTCTCCCGGTCTCCGATCTGGGCATCACCGAAGAGGAACTGGCTAATCAGTATCAGTATACAAAGTCTATTGTTACCGACGAAGAAGGCAACCTGAAAGGTCTGAGCTGGCAGGGATGCCCCGGCGTTCTGATCTACAACAGGGATATCGCCAAGGAAGTTCTCGGTTCCGATGATCCCGATGAAGTCCAGAAGGCAGTCGCTGACTGGGATACCTTTAAGCAGACAGCTGACAAGCTGAAAGAAAAAGGCTACAAGATGACATCCACCACCAACGATACCTATCGTGTATTCTCCAACAACGTCTCCACTCCCTGGGTCGTCGACGGAAAGATCAATGTGGATGAGAACATCAAGAAATGGGTAGACATGTCCAAGGAAATGGTCGATGCCAACCAGACCGGAACCGCCGATCTGTGGTCTGAAGACTGGTCCAAGGGTTTTGCCAAGGACGCTGACGTATTCTGCTACTTTGGACCTGCATGGCTGATCAACTTCTCCATGGGCGCAGTCGATGACGGCGTCAACGAAGATGACGGTTCCCGTACATTCGCAGGCGGCTGGGGCGCCACTGTAGGACCTCAGAGCTTCTACTGGGGCGGCACATGGATCTGCGCTGCTGCAGGCACAGACAACCCCACTGCTGTTGCTGATATCATGAGACAGATGACCACTAACGAAGAAGTTCTGAAAGACATCGTCAAGGTAGACAATGACTTCGTCAACAACAAACCTGCAATGGAAGCTGCTGCTACTGACGACAGCTTTGCCTTCAAGCCTCTCGGCGGCCAGAATCCTCTGGGAATGTTCTGCGAAGGTGCCGACAAGATCGACCTCTCCAATCTTTCCGAGTATGACCAGGGCTGCAACGAGTCCTTCCAGCTGGCTATGAAGGAGTACTTCGAAGGAAATGCATCCTATGACGATGCACTCCAGGCATTCTACAAATCCGTCACTGAGAAGTATCCCGAGCTCAGCTATTGATCAATCTGCTGATCAATCTGCCCGAATGAACAGCCTGTTAATAATGTTAATAAACTGATGGATCAATCACCCCGGCGGGAAGCACCAAGGCCGTCAGTATAAAGATCAATGACATCAGTTTTGAACGGGCCAACCATTAGAAATTTCCTCCTTGATAACTTCTGCGTGCCCCTTCCTCCCGAAGGAGCACGCAGCAGTTTTATACAAATCATTCAAACACCTACAGTGCGGAGAAGAGTTATGAAAGAAAAGAAGACAGGAAATGCATTACGCCATAATCGCTGGGGATACTTTTTTCTGATTCCCTTCTTTGTCGTATTCATCATTTTTCAGTTGATCCCGCTCGTAACGACGATCTACAACAGTTTTTTTGAGCACTACTTCAGGAACGGACTGACTGAAGTCGGACCGAATTTCGTAGGCTTTGAGAACTACAAGACACTGCTGAGCTCCGGAGATGTCATGATCTATTTCAAGAACACCATGATCATGTGGATCATGGGCTTTGTTCCCCAGATCGTCATCTCTCTCCTGCTGGCAGCCTGGTTTTCAGATCCGTCTCTGCGGCTCAAGGGAAAAAAGTTTTTCCAGTCGGTCATTTATCTGCCCAACCTGATCATGGCTTCCGCATTCTCAATGCTCTTCTTTGCCCTGTTTGCCGAGACCGGTCCCATCAATTCCATGCTGATGCAGATCGGCCTGATCAGTGAACCCTACAAGTTCCTCTCTCACGTCGTCAGCGCGCGCTCTCTCATAGCGTTCATGACCTGCCTCATGTGGTTCGGCAATACAACCATCCTGCTGCTGGCAGGCATGCTGGGTATCGACCAGTCACTCTATGAGGCTGCGCAGGTTGACGGCGCGTCCTCAACACAGATCTTTTTCAAGATCACACTGCCTATCCTGAGGCCGATCCTGCTGTATGTGGTGATCACTTCCCTGATCGGCGGCCTGCAGCTGTTCGATGTCCCCCAGATCCTGACAAACGGACAGGGCGGACCGAACAGATCCACGATGACGCTGATCATGTATCTGAACAAGCATCTGTACAGCAAAAACTACGGCATCGGCGGTGCTCTCTCGGTCATCCTGTTCTTCATCACAGGTGTCCTGAGTATCATCGTCTTCCGGGTCAATACCAAATCGCAGCAATAAGCGGATCCGGGGACAAAAGAGCATAACAGTGAAAAAGAAAGAGGAGGGAGAAAGACATGACAGAAAAGAAAGATGACAGGAAAACCAGGAGCTTCAGCCTGAGCGTCGGCACAAGGCGCATCATAGCCTATATCGTACTTGTGCTCCTCACGATCCTCTGTCTCTTCTGGTTCTATGTGCTGTTTGTCAATGCGACCAGATCCAAAGCGGAGCTGAATCACGGATTTACACTGATCCCCAGCAAATACGCGGGAAAGAACCTCTACAATCTGCTCCACAACAGCAATCTGCCCATCCTCACAGGTCTGCTGAACAGTTTTCTGATCGCGTCCTGCACGGCAGTTGTGAGCACATATTTTTCGGCAATGACGGCCTATGCCATTCACGCCTACGACTTCAAATTAAAAAAAGCTGCTTTCACCTTTATCCTGGCGATCATGATGATCCCGACACAGGTCACCGCCCTCGGCTTTCTGAGTCTGCTGCGCAGGATCAAGCTCATGGATTCCTTCATCCCGCTGATCGTACCTGCCATCGCAGCGCCTGCCGTATTTTTCTACATGAAACAGTATATGGAGGCCAACCTGCCGATGGAGCTGCTGGAGTCGGCGCGTATTGACGGCGCGGGCGAACTGAGGACCTTCAATCAGATTGCTCTTCCCATGATGAAACCAGCTATCGCCGTACAGGCTATCTTCTCTTTCGTCACCAGCTGGAACAACTACTTTATTCCCGCACTGGTACTGAAGTCCGACAGCAAAAAGACACTGCCGATCCTGATCGCGACTCTGCGCTCTGCGGATTTCCTGAAATTTGACATGGCACAGGTATATATGTTCATCTTCATGGCCATCCTCCCTGTCATCGTCGTATACCTCTTCATGGCCAGGAGCATCGTTTCCGGACTGACGGCCGGCGCCGTGAAGGGATAAAAGATCTGTAAACAGATAAAACAGGAAAGAAAAAACAAAGAAGTTCTTCACCGGGTCCCCTCCCCGGGTGAGGAACTTCTTTTTTGTGCGCTGCTGCTTTTGTATACTCCTGCCATTTGCTCTCCTGTTCTAACAGGAAAAGGCAGGACATCGGGTCGATGTCCTGCCTCGCAGTGCAGTAGAAGGGTTCTGCATCCCCGGTTTATGCAGGAGGTAATTACAATCTTTATTACCGAATCCTCAAGCCTTTATTTCTGAATTCTCATGCCTTTATTTCTGAATTCTCATGCCTGCGCGAACCATGCGGAACATGCGGATGGCGCCTTTGTAATAGAGGTCGACAGCTTCGTCCAGAGCTTTGGAGAGAGGCATGGGGCCGTCCACGGTGGTGATGATGGAATCGATTCCGTGCTCATAGATCTGGTCATAGCCTTCTCCGAGGCCGCCGCAGAGTGCGGTGACGGGAATGTCGTGCTTCTTTGCGCGGTCGCCGACGCCCTGCATGACTTTGCCGAAGCAGCTCTGCCAGTCCGTCCTTCCCTCGCCGGTCACGACCAGGTCCGCGCCCTCGATGAGAGAATCAAAATCGATCAGGTCCAGAACTGTCTCAATACCGGACTTCATCTCGGCATTCAGGTAAATCTGAAGAGCTGCGCCGAGGCCGCCGGCCGCACCGGTTCCGGGAGTCTCGTCGGGGTTGACGCCGAACTCTTTGATGATGACATCCCTGTAGTTGCACATGCCCTTCTCCAGACGTTCCAGGATCTCGGGAGTGCCGCCCTTCTGCTTGCCGAAGGTGTAGGTAGCGCCGTCTTTGCCGCAGAGAGGATTTGTGACATCGCACATGACAGTGAAGTGGGCTTTTTTCGCCCTCTCATCCAGGCCGCTGATATCGATATGGGCAACCTTCTCGAGCTCACTGCCCTTGCCCTCCAGGACATTGCCTTCCACGTCATAGAAGCGTACGCCCAGAGCGCTGGCAAAGCCCATGCCGCCGTCGTTGGTGGCGGATCCGCCGATCGCGATGGAAATATCTGTAAAGCCCTGGTCGAGGGCGGCTTTGACCAGCTCGCCGGTTCCGAAGGTCGTTGTATTCAGAGGATTCCTGAGCTCTTCGGGCACCATGGGAAGTCCGGATGCCTGGGCCATTTCAAGGACAGCTTCGCTGCCGCTGAGCTTTCCGTAATAGGCATTGACGCTCTCCATGAGAGGTCCGTGCACGTTTACGAAGACCTTCTCTCCCTTTCTTGCCTGAATGACAGCGTCTGTGGTTCCCTCGCCGCCGTCCGCAACCGGAACGCCCACGGTCTCACAGGCTCCGAACACTTCGTGTGCGGCCTTTGTGAGAAGCTCTACGGTCTGCTCGCTGGAAACTGTTCCCTTAAAAGAATCCGATGCAAATACAAGTTTCATTCTCTACCTCCTCTTTGTCTTTTTGTACCAAACCCCTTTTTACCTGTTTTTCATGTGCTTTTTCATTCATTAGCTGCCTTATTTTCAATGTTTTTGTGTTCTCTCTTTAACTTGTTCATATTATAGCCCTGTTTGCGGATTTTTAACAGATTAAGACAGCATAAAAAGAAAGCGGGTATTTGTGTCTCTGACACAAAACCCGCGTTCCTTTTCTCCGGTATTCCCGAGAAGGATCTGATCATCTGGTTCCGGTGCAGCCGGCAGCGGCTGCTGCATGATGGGCGGCGCGCTCTGTTTCCACGGCATGCTCGACATTCATTCTGGAAAGGATCAGGGTAATGACAAGGTTGATGCACATGGGGATCCACAGGTACATGATGTGGAGCATGGTCAGGGTGGATGCGGACTGGACCTCCGCACCGCCGACATATCCGGAGAAGGCGAGAAGCCAGCCCGCAAGGGCGGTGCCGATGCCTCCGCCGAGCTTAGTGCCCAGGGATGTGCAGGAGTACATTGTGCCGTCGACACGTTTTCCGGTCCGCAGGTAGGTGTACTCGGAGCAGGTGGCGATGAGGGCGTTCATGTCGCCCTGCAGGGGGCTCATGCCGATCGCGGCGATGGCTGTGAAGAAAAGCATGAGGGGAACGCTGCCCAGGTAACCCGCTGCGACAACACCCAGGCGTCCTGCCGTGCCCAGTGTGTAGCCCATGAGGTTAAGCTTGTACATACCGCGGAAGCGTGCGACCATTGCCGGCGTGAAGAGAAGGCCTATGATCATGGGTATATTGATTGCCCAGGAAAAGACGCCGAGCAGGTTGGCGTTTTTCAGTATATAGGTCATGTAATAGATACCCATGTTCAAGGTCGCGGAGTAGATCTGCATCAGGATATAGGAGGCACAAATCATGAGGTAATACTTGTTGCGGATCAGAAGGCCGAATGCATCGATGAGGGTATATTTTTCCTCCGCTTTTGCGGCGGCCTTCTCCTCTTCTTCATCGGCAAGTTCCTCAGGGGAGAGCTCCTTAACAGACATGACAGAGAGGGTATTGGAGATCACGCCGACGATCGCGTAAATAATGGCTACAGTGCGCCAAGCAGCCGCGCCTCCGCCGAAATAGGCGACCAGGCCGACTGTGATGGTCTGGATCAGCATGCTGGTACCGAAGGCAAACATGAAGCGGATGGAACCCATCTGGACACGCTCCTGATTGTTTTTTGTGATGAGCGCGGTCAGAGCGGAATAGGCAATATTGTTGGCTGTGTAGAAGCCCGCGTTCAGCAGGGTGTAGGCGATAAAGAACCAGGCATACTGGGCCCTGGGGCTGATGTCCGCAGGAATGCAGAAGATGGCGACCAGGCAGACGGCACAGCCGAAGTATCCGTAGAACATCCAGGGACGGGCTTTTCCCATCCTGCTGTGGGTCTTGTCGATCATGGATCCGAAGAAGATATCGCTGACTCCGTCAAAGAGCTTGGAGACTGCGATCAGGCTGCCTACGATGCCGGCGTTCATTCCGACTGTATCTGTCAGGAATATCATTACAAAGGCGGACAGCAGCGCATACACGACATTGCCTGCGATATCCCCCGAGCCGTAGCCTATCTTGTTGTACCAGGTTAAATATCTTTTTTCTTCCATCAAATTTCTCCTTTCTATTCTGCGGGTTCACAGGCAGGGAACAGGGTCATGTCGTAGGTGAAGTGTTCGTCGTCAAAGCGGTATTGAGGCAGGGGCCTGGGACCGCAGCTGTTGGAGCCGATGCCGTCCTGGCGGGCGTCAAGGCAGAACACGGTGCTGCCGCTGGGCTCGAGTTCATAGTTGTGGTCTCTGACGGTGAGCTCCTCCTGGGTGTAGAAGGAGGCGTTGAAGGAAAACGGCACGTGGCTGTAGGCAGTGAGTGTATGGGTGTTGCCATAGAGAGTGACGTAGTCGCAGTCGCAGCGGCTGCCGTTCTCCTGAGGACGGATATAGTCTTCGTGGAGGTCGCGCACGGGAGCGGCGAAGAGTCCGTGCCAGGATGCTCTGTGTTTGTCGGGATAGTTCTCGAGGGGTCCCATGCCGTAATAGACGGCATTCTGCATACTCTCGGGGAGGAAGAGGCGCAGGCCGAAGCGGGGAAGCTCGGGGAATTCCTTGTTGCGGGTCACATCCATGTGTACAGAGATCCGTCCGTCGGAGGTAACGGTCCAGAGGGTATCAATGTCCATCAGTTTCTGCACAGTGACCGCAGTCATGGACATGCGGCTGGAGATGGCAATGCCGTCGTCCATGCTGCGGTACTGTGTAGTATAAGCGCGGGAGTATGCTCGGTCGTACATGGCCTTCTGCCACTCCCCGCGGATATACATGTCGTTGTCTGTCGGCGCGCGCCAGATATTGAGCTCCATGGGGCGGTCCAGGAGATTCCTTCCCGCATAGGTCATTTTTTCAAATACACCGCGGAGCTTGCTGTAGACATAGGTGAAGTTTTCTCCGCGGATGATCAGCCGGCGATCGCTCTCCTCGACATCAGGCGTCTGCATTCTGCAGGCGCGTTCCGCGGCCTCCTCCGCAAGGGTCCGGACCGTCTGGTTGGCATACAGGCTGATGGGGTTCGCTCTGACCTGCTCCCCGGCGGCAGATGCGGATCCTTCCGCTGTGCTACTGAGGGAGATTTCGTCAAAGCCAAGCAGCATGCCTTCCTCGCGGAAGGGGTCCGCTTTGCGGAGGATGTAGGACACTTTCAGATAAATCCGGCCGCTTTCCGGCAGAGCCGGCAGGGAGAGATAGATCTTTCCAGTGTGCCGCGGTGGTATCGACGGGATGCGGGGGGACGCGATCACGCCGGAAACTATATTGGCATCGTCACAGGTAAGTTCATATTCCAGTTCCAGATAATCGCGCAGGTCTACATAATTCATCTCATTTTTGAGAGTCAGGATGCAGGCCGTGCGGCCTTCGTTTCTGTCGCCTCTGCTGCCGTTCCGATCGCCTGTGCCGCTGTTCCTGTCGCTTGTGCTGCCGTCCGGATGTCCGTCCGGGTTCTTTTCGAAATGATCCGTCCTCTCCCTGGCGAAAATGTCCTGCATGGAGTTTCCCCGGGCGAAGGAGATGACGCGGGCGGGACGGTGTACGTTTTTGTATTCGAGCAGACCGGTATGGGGGGTGCGATCGGGATAGACCAGGCCGTCCATGCAGAAGTTTCCGTCGTTGGGATATTCGCCGTGGTCACTGCCGTAGAAATAGATCGCTCTCCCGTCCCTGGCCGTTCCCTTGTAGACGGCGTGGTCGCACCACTCCCAGACGAAAGCGCCGCAGATGCAGTCATAGCGGTCGATCAGGCGGAAATAGTCCTCATAGTCTCCGGCACCGTTTCCCATGGAGTGGGCGTACTCGCAGAGGATATAGGGCTTGTCCGGAAGGCTCGGCTCCTCTTCTGCCTGACCGTCTGCTCTGACCTTTTCCGAGCCGGTCTCGGCATAGCGGATGACGTCATCAAAGTCGGGATACATCCTTGAGTAGAGGTCAATGTCGGAGTAGTCGTATTTGCGGGCCCGCCCGCGGTAGTAGGCACTCTCATAGTGGGTCAGGCGGGAGGGATCAAACTCTTTGGTCCAGCGAAGGGCATTTTCAAAAGTACAGCCGTATCCGCACTCATTGCCCATGGACCAGATGACCACGCAGGGTCTGTTCTTGTCCCGATGCACCATCTTGCGGACGCGGTCGAGGGTAGGCTCATTGAAATCCGGATTGTCCGAGATCATCTCATTCCACCGGCCGGCGCGCTCATCGTCCGTGTCATTTTTGTAGTAGAGCATCCAGGGGCCGTGGCTCTCATTGTCCGCCTCGTCAATGACGAAAAATCCGTATTTGTCGCACATCTGGTAGAACATGGGCGCGTTGGGATAATGGCTGGTCCGGATGGCATTGAAATTGTGGCGCTTAATCATTTCCAGGTCACGGCGCATATGAGCCGCATCCACGACCGGTCCTGTCACGGGATCGGAGTCATGGCGGTTCACACCGCGGAATTTAACGGGCAGTCCGTTGATCTTGAGCACATTTTTGTCGACTCTGACTTCGCGGATCCCGATCCGGTCCGCGATCACCTCGCGGCTTGTCTCAAAAACAATGGTGTAGAGATAGGGATCCTCGCTGCTCCACAGATGGGGGTCGTCGATTGCAAAAGAAGCACTCCCGCGCAGGGTAAAGCACGTGACTTCTTTCTCCTCCGCGTCAAGGACCCTGACGGAAACGGGGATCTCGCGGTCCAGGAAGGAGGCAGTGACAGAAACAAGGGCGCGCTCTGCCCGGGGGCCGAAGCCGGATTTCTCCGGATTCTCTGCTCTCTCCCCGGTTTCCGGGCTGCCTGCAGGGCTTTCCTTTTCCTGGTAACAGCCCTCTGCCGGCGTGTTTTCCCCTGCTGCCGCGCTCTCCTCCCAGCAGATCTTTGTGTTGATATGATAGTCAAAAATGCACTGTCCGGGTCTGCGCATCAGGTAGACATCCCTGAAGATGCCCGACATGCGGAATTTGTCCTGGTCCTCCAGATAGCTTCCGTCGCACCATTTGAGGACAAGTACTGCGAGGACGTTTTCTCCTTCCTGCAGGGCATCAGTGACTTCAAATTCTGCAAGGGCGTGGGAGACCTGGCTGTAGCCGACGTAGAAACCGTTCAGCCAGACGTAAAAACAGGAGTCGACACCTTCAAACTCAAGGAAGGTGCGGGGAGTATCCTCGCTTTTTTCAAAGTTGAAGCGATGCACATAGGCGCCGCAGGGATTCTCCTGGGGCACATAGGGCGGATCCACCGGAAAGGGGTATTTGATGTTGGTGTACTGGTGGCAGTCATAGCCGTAATTCTGCCAGACACCCGGAACCGGAATCTCCTCGAACCCCGAGCCTTCTCCGATCACATGAAATTCCGGAAGGTAGAATTTTTCCTTCAGATCATAGATGCTGTCATAATAGCGGAATTTCCATTGTCCGTTCAGCATCGTGATGCGGTCCGATGCCTCCCTGTTTTCATCAAGGCATTCCATGAACCGGCCGGCAGGGATATAGTAGGCGCGGTCCGGCATCGTCCCCTCATGAAGTACGGACAGATTTTCATAATGCTTCGGTACGATCAATGCTCCTCTCCTCCTTACGCATGCACATAAGTGACGTCACTTTGTCTCAGACTTGTTTTTACGGCAGAAAAGTGCATGCCGAAAACGGTTTTATGAACAAAAAGCGTTTCTCTTGCGCTGTAATCACTTTTTGGTCTTCAGCATCCGCGAAACGTCACAAATCCTCTATTTTGCGTCTTTTCACCCATATATTGTGTCATTCGACTGTGTGTTCCGCTCTCTGTTGCTATGATACGACAGTCAAATCTCTTTGAACATAAACTGTGATAGACAGAACATGCACAAAATGATACACTAGACACAGGCATTACCGTTTGTATATACAGGAGAAGAAAAATGTTTGTGGACAACGCCTACTGGCGAAATTCAAGGATTGATTTCAAGGACAGAAAGCACCCTCTCTTCGTGGGGAGCTGCGGCACATACCGGCTGGTGACCCTCACCAAGCTTCCGACACACCGGCCCAGGGGGCGGGTGGATTTCCAGCTGCTCTATGTCGCTGCGGGAAAGGGGCATTTCTATTTTAACGGCAAGGAGCACATCGTCCCCGCCGGGAACATGGTCCTCTACCGCCCCAGGGAGGAACAGCGGTACTACTACTATGGGGCGGATCACACGGAGGTGTTCTGGGTCCATTTCACAGGCAACAATGTCACCAACATCCTGCGCCAGTACGGTTTCAAGGACGGGGAACATATCATCCACAGCGGGACAACTCTGGAGTACTCCCACATATTCCAGCAGATCATCAGCGAACTGAAGGAATGCAGGCCGCACTACGAAAACGCCTGCATTTACCGGCTGCACCTGCTTTTCATCATGCTCAGCCGTCTGGGCGAAAAAAAAGTGCGGCGAAAAACGCCGCACATGGCCGGACAGATGCACACTGCCGTCAACTATTTTCATGAAAATTACAGTAAACCGATCTCCGTCAGCGATTACGCCCAGGAGCTGGGGCTGAGCGTGAGTTGGTTTACAAGGAGCTTCAGGGAATACACGGGGACCTCCCCCGCCCAGTATCTCATCTCCCTGCGGATCTCTGCCGCCCAGAGTCTGCTCGAGACAACTGACCACAACGTGACGGAGATCTCCGAGCTGGTAGGCTACGACAACCCCCTCTATTTCAGCCGCCTCTTCCGCAAACAGACCGGCATGTCGCCATCCGATTTCCGCCGGCAGCTCCAGGCCTGGAATGAGGAGAACGCATAGAGTCATTTATGCGAAGCCCCAGGGGGCTGGGGAGACAGGGGGAGACAGGGGACGGTTCTTTGTCTCCTGTCTCCCTCCCGATGCACAGCCCCTTTTGGGGCTATGGTCCCGAACGATTGTGTTCCTGAACCCATTTATTCAGGACATATGGGAATCGAATCAGGCCTCCGAGGAAGAGAGTCTCTTTTCAGTAAGAGACGTTCTGCCCCCTGCAGCCTTGTCTGCAAATCTTGCTGCAGTACCACTCTCAGGGCTGCTGCTCAGCTGCCTGCAGGTGCGCACGATCAGGACCAGGGCAATGGCAAAAGTCAGGATATCCGACAAAGGCATGGAATAGAGGACGCCGTCCAGTCCGAAGAAACGGGGAAGAAGGAGGGCGAAACCGACGCCGAAGACGATCTCACGCACCATGGAGAGCAAGGTGGATTCCACAGCCCTGCCCATGGCCTGCAGGAAGATAAAGCAGGCCTTGTTGACGCAGGCACAGATCATCATGCACAGATAGATCCGGAAAGCCCTGAGGGCAAATTCCGTATAAAAGCTGCTCTCGTTGGCTGCACCGAAAATGCTGATCAGCCGGGCGGGGAAGAATTCGACGATGACCAGGGCGACGGCACCGACGACGGCCTCAGCTGTGAGAAGGGTCATAAACAGCTCACGCACTCTGGACTTCAGGCCGGCACCCATGTTGAAGCCGACGATGGGGATGCAGCCTGCTGCCATACCGACGACAATGGAAATCACGATCTGGAAGAACTTCATGACGATGCCCACGACCGCCATGGGGATCTGGGCATACTGTTCCTGCATAAAGACCGGATCCATGGCGCCATACTTGCGGATCATGTTGTTGATCGCTGCCATGGCTGCCACCAGGGAGATCTGGGACAGAAAGCTGGTGATACCGAGGATCAGTGTCCTTCTGCAGATTTCTGCCTCCAGGACAAAATCGCTCTTTTCCGGCCGCACGATCTTCATGTTGGCGATATACCAGACCGCAAGAACAGCCGTCGCGATCTGGCCGATGACGGTGGCCATTGCCGCGCCCATCATGCCCCATTTGAAGACAAAGATGAAAACAGGGTCCAGGATGATGTTGATCAAAGCGCCCGCCAGCGTAGATGCCATGGCAAATTTCGGGCTGCCGTCGGCGCGGATAATGGGGTTCATGGCCTGCCCGAACATGTAGAAGGGGATTCCAAGAGTGATATAGAAGAAATACTCCCTGGAATGCCTAAAGGTCTCTGCATTGACTGTGCCGCCGAACATGGCGATGATTCCGCTGCTGAAGATCAGATAGACGGCACAGAGGACAAGGCTTCCCGCAATGACCATGACCACGGAATTACCGACGCTCTTCTTTGCCTTGCCGACGCGCTTCATGCCCAGGCTCAGACTGACAAAGGCACAGCAGCCGTCACCGATCATGACCGCGACGGCGAGGGCGATGACCGTCAGAGGAAATACGACCGTGTTGGCGGCGTTGCCGTAGGAGCCAAGATAGGCCGCATTTGCGATGAAAATCTGGTCCACGATGTTGTACAGTGCCCCGACGAGCAGGGAGATGATGCAGGGGACGGAGTATCTGCGCATGAGTACGCTGATCTTCTCCTCCCCGAGAAACTGATTTGATGCCTGTTCCATTTTCTGCCTTCCTTTCTGATTCACTTTTTCCGACATGCTTTCCGGCCGCTCTGCTCTCTCCCCTGCAGGGGAGGCCTTTCGCTGCCAGGGCATCTCTGTCATTTTCGATCCTTTTGACAACTTTGAAAAACTATGAAAAAAGAGCGCGCGGCCGCAGGCATTTCTTTCCTGCGGGCCACACGCTCTTTTGTTTTTCCAAGTCGTCTCCGAACTGTTTTTGCAATAAAAAACGTGTGGCATGCAACCGGACTTACGCAGTTACGCCACACGTTGTGAAGGTATTTTAAAAAATGACAGGGAGATTTGTCAAGCCTGTTTTTTAGGTTTTTTTGGGAGACAGGGGACGGTTCTTTGTCTCCTTCGGGGAGGAGACAAAGAACCGTCCCCTGTCTCCCCCGTTGCTGATCACGATTGCGCCCAAGACCAGGACGATTCCGATCACCTCATACAGGCTCAGCATTTCTTGATAGATCACTGTCCCCAGGATGGTGGCTACAACGGGTTCCACCGAAGCGATGATAGCTGCCTGTCCGTTCTCGACGCCCTGCAGTCCCCGCGTATACAGAATGTAGGGAAGGACTGTGGTAAACACGCCGTAGAGGACGACCAATCCGGTCTGGGAGGGGGATGTACTCACCGCCCGCCGGATGTTACTCATGGAAATAAAGGGGATGGTCCCGACAGAAGCAAATAAAAAGGTGTAAAAAGAAATCGTAAAGCTCCTGTAGCCCCGCTCGAGGGCAAAACGCCCGAAGATGGAGTAGAGGGCATAGCCCAGGCCTGCACCAAGTCCGACAATAAATCCCTGCAGGGTCATGGCACTGTCTCCGGCCAGCATTCCGCTGACACAAATACAGCCCACCAGGGTCAGAACCAGTGCCGACAGCTTTCTGGAAGTGATCTTCTCCCGAAAGAGGATGGCGGAGAGGACAATGACGATCGCAGGTGCCGTGTACAGCAGGACCGCCGCCACCGCCAGGGAAGTCAGACGGATGGTTGTGAAGTAGCAGAGATTGAAGAAAACAATGCTGAGAAGGCCCGTTCCCAAAAAGCACCACAGGTCACGCAGGTGCACGCGGAAGAGGCTCCTGTCCCGGACTGCCAGAACCAGAAAGAGGCAGACGGCGGTCACGATAGACCTCAGAAAGACGATCTCGAAGGAGGAACAGCCGATCTTACCCAGGACGCGGACAAACAGGCCCATGCTTCCCCACATGGCCCCGGCGGTCAGGATGAAAAGCGGCGCAAAGCGATCCGCCGCACTTTTTTGCTGCATGGCTATTATCTCCTTATGTCAAAAACATACCTGTTGGTGACCGCAGTCCCGAACTCACAAATAAATAAATTTCATTACGGCCTTACAGTTCTTACACCGCACGTGCTGCCGCTCTCACAGGCAATCAACCCGTGTGGGCGCGCCTTACGATGCGCCGCAGCTTATCGAGCATGGTCTCCGGCCGCTGAATTCCGCCGGAAGGTTTTCCCGGGCCGTCTCCCTGCCCCTTTTGACCCCTGTTTGCGGAACCGGCGGATCGGAAGGAATCACCCGAATCCTCCGGGGCTTGTGCCTCCGACGATGCGGCAGCGTTTTTCTGCTCTTCCATGGCGAGGAAACTCCGGTAGGCCATGATGCCGGCAACTGTCTTGGCGTCCTGGATCTCTCCCGCAAAAATACGATTGCAAAGATCATCCAGGGACATGATGCAGAGCTCGATCTCCTCCGCCTCGTCCAGATGCTGGGAGCTCACCGGCTCGAGATCTCTGGCCAGATAAATATCCGTCGACTCGTTGCACCAGGCGATCGCGGTCAGGATATGGGCAAGTTTGGTCATCCTGCCGGGGCGGTATCCTGTCTCCTCTTCCAGCTCGCGGGCTGCGGTCACAGCCGGGTCCTCTCCGGAGGAATCCCGGGCTCCGGCCGGAAGTTCCAGCGCCTCTCGGTCGATGGCGGGACGGAACTGGCGGATCAGCAGAATGCGTCCGTCCGGCAGGACGGGCACCGTGCAGGCGCCGCCTCCCTTTTTGTGGTGGACGTAGTCCCATGTCTGTACCTGCCCGTCGGGCAGGACCATGGTATCTCTGTAGAATTCCAGGACCGCGCCGGCACTGGCCAGCTGACGGTCTGTCCTGTGGAGTTTATGTTCCATACCATATACCTCCCTGTATTCCTGTCTGCAGTCATCATCCCCGGCGTCATGATCCCGCACGCATGTCCGGACACCCCGCTGGCGCCGTCAATTGCCCGGGCGGGCTTATCCTTATCGCCCAGGCAGGCTTATCATCCGGGAACTCTTATTGGAACTCTTATTGTCACATCAGCGATTCTGCTTTTTTGCGGCTGACGGCAGCGAGTTTATCGAGGGCCATGCTGTGGGACGCCTTGAAGAGCAGGGCAGTTCCCGGCTCTGTGATCTCTTCTACCGCTTTTGCAGCCGATTCCCTGTCGGGAAAAGACCTGACATCCAAAAGGCCTCTTAGTTTTGCCTCATCCGCCATGTCCTCCGAGAGCGCTCCCACCGTGATCAGTGTGTCGAGCCCGGCCTGAGCAGCCGCGGCGCCGACCTCGCGGTGAAGCTGCTGCGCAAAGTCTCCCTGCTCGAGCATATCGCCCAGAACAGCGGCTTTTTTCGGGGTGGGCAGGCAGGCCAGTACCTGCAGGGAGGATTTCATGGAATCGGGGCTGGCATTGTAGGTGTCGTCGAAGAGCAGAATATCGCCGTATTTTTCACAGGCCATGCGCTGGCCGGCAAAATCTTCGATTCCCGCACGGATCTCTTCGGATGTCATGCCCAGCAGGTCGCCGACGCCCGCCGCGATGGAGGCGGGGTAGATCAGGTGCATGCCGGCAGCCGGAATGCGGACCTGCAGGGAATCCCGTCCATCAGGCATTCTGATGGTGCAGACTGTGGACATTTCCGCTTCAAAGGCATTTGCGTCCACACTGCCGATCTCAACGCGGGCATCCAGGACGCGGTAGCTGCAGATGTCTCCCTTTCCGGCGTAAAAAATCCTGTGCCTTGCCAGGAGCGAGGGCTCCACAGCGATCTTCGGCAGAAAATCATCATCGCCGCACAGAATCGCCTGCGACCCGGATGACATTCCCTCGAAGATCTCCTTTTTGGCCCGGAAAATATTCTCGCGGCTTCCCAGGATCCCGATATGGGCTGTCCCGATATTGGTGATCACAGCGATGTCAGGCGCGGCGATCTGCGAGAGGCGCCGGATCTCCCCGAGGTGGTTCATGCCCATCTCGAGGACCATGACCTGGTCCTCTGCCGAGAGGCCGAAGATCGTCATAGGCAGTCCGATATCATTGTTGAAATTTCCGGAGGTTGCGTGGACCCTGAAATGCCTGGACAGAACGGAGGCGACCATCTCACGGCAGGTCGTCTTGCCGACACTGCCTGTGATCCCGACCACTTTGACATCATATTTCATCCTGTAATAGTGGGCCAGGTCTCCCAGGGCATGCCTGGTATCCTTCACCAGAACATAGAATTTCCCGGGCAGCAGACTCTCCGGCTCCCTGCTCACCACGCATCCGGCGGCGCCCTGCTTCAGGGACGCGTCCACGTAGGCATGTCCGTCAAAGCGCTCACCGCTAAGGGCAAAAAAGACGCAGCCCTTTGTAATCTTGCGGCTGTCTGTGACAACAGACAGGATCTCCATATGGGGGACAGAAACTGTTTCCTCTGTCCCCTGCGGCGCCATGAGGAGTTTTCCTCCGGTCGCCTGCAGCAGCTCTTCGAGATATATTTTTTCCATTTCCATCCTCCGTCTGTTTGCACAGGGCTGAGCAAAGCAGCTCTCTGTTTTCAAGATCCTGTGGTGCGGGACCGGCCGGAATCCGCCCTGCCTGCAGACCCGCAGACGTCCCGCTTTTTTTCCGGCGGGTCCTGCGGCATGCTCTGCCCCGCAATCACTTGCGGCCGCGGAGCCTGAGGCCGTCCTCAACGATTTTTTCGCACAGCTTCTCATAGCTGATGCCCACGGCAGCCGCTTCCTGGGGAACCAGGCTGGTCTGTGTCATGCCCGGCAGTGTGTTGACCTCGATAAACCAGACCTTGTCCTCCTTGTCGATCATGAAATCACTTCGCGAATAGGTCGAGAGGCCCATGATCTTGTGTACCTGGAGAGCCATCCGCCCCATTTCCTTTTCAATCTCGGGCTGAACGCGTCCGGGACAGATCTCCTCAGTGGCACCGGCTTTGTACTTGTTGGAATAGTTATAAAAACTGATCCTGGGAACGATCTCTACAGAGGGAAGGGCCTGGCCGCAGAGAACGCCGCAAGTAAATTCCCTTCCGTCGATGAACTGCTCCGTCATGAAGGAATTCCCGAAAGAGAGACATTTGCGGACCGCTTCCTCCAGATCCTCCTTGTGCCGGACTATATACACGCCGACGGAAGAACCGCCGTCCGGGGTCTTTACGACGCAGGGCACATCTGTCTGGTGGCAGACAGATGAGATGAACTGCTCTTTTTCTTCCGTTCCTCCTTGGCTGCTGACAAAATCCCAGCGGCGGAAAGCAGGTGTTCGCACACCGCGGGGACCGACGATCATCTTGGTGATCATCTTGTCCATGGCCATGGAGGCACCCAGATGACCGGAACCGGTATAGGGGATCCCGAGCATGTCGAAGGTCGCCTGGACACGGCCGTCTTCACCGTTTTTGCCGTGCAGGGCGATAAAGACTATATCGGATGCTGCGCAGAGTTCGAGGACATGTTTCCCGAACAGCGAGGAGCTCTTCCACTTTCTGGACTTTTTCACAGCTTTCAGGTCCGGTGCCTGTCCGTCAAAGGAATACTGCGGAATCTCGGGAAGGTTCTCAAAAAGAGCCTCCGGATCAAAGCTTTCGGCCTGGTCTTCCTCATCTTCAAAGCCCATATACAGATCCGCGAGGACTGCCTTGTGCCCTCCGGCGCGGAGAGCGCCGCAGACGCGGGATCCCGTCAGGAATGAAATGTTCCGCTCCGTGCTGAGTCCTCCGCACAGAACAACGATTTTTAACTCTTTCAATGTATTGTATTTCAAAAGATTTCCTCCGGTGAGAGCCTGCGCCTGCAGCGCCGGACTCCCGAGAAAAATACTGTTGATATGGCTGTTAATGTCTATGATAAAACAGCGTGCAAGGCGGACGCAAGCGCTGATTTCCAATGAACCGGGCTGCATCGGGGCATTCGCTCTGCTTTCTGCCCTGATGTCACAGCGTCCTCGCAAAAAGCCGCAGGGACCGGCTGTGTCCAGCCGGACCTGCGGCCCTTTTACTCTAGCTTACTTTTATATATTTCAGCTTATTCCTCTGCTGCAGCAGCTGTGGTGGTCTTTCTGCGGCGGCGCTTTGCGGGAAGTTTGACCTTGTCCAGGTGCCAGATGTCATCGACGTACTCCTGGATGGTTCTGTCAGATGAGAACTTGCCGACGTGTGCCACGTTGAGGATAGCCATCTGTGCCCAGCGCTTCTGATCTTTGTAAGCCTCGCAGATATCATGCTGTGCCTGGATATAAGAACGGAAGTCTTTGAGGATGAAGTAACGGTCTGCGGGATCCATACCGTTTCTCTGCAGCAGGCTGTTGTACAGAGGGCGGAAAAGCTCGGGATCGTCAGGAGAATAGGTTCCGTTGACAAGCTGTACGAGCACCTGGCGGATCTCTTCGTCCTCATTGAAGATCTGCATGGGATCATAGCCGCCGTTCTTCTCATAGTTCATGACTTCATCGGAGGAAAGACCGAAGATGAAGGCATTCTCTCTGCCGACTTCTTCGACGATCTCGACGTTGGCGCCGTCCATGGTGCCGAGCGTGATAGCGCCGTTGAGCATG